>Ga0123354_10017742_pt1 | contig 11154 bp, 7 predicted proteins | sample TergutLab28metaG_2_FD_97872 | JGI IMG/M metagenome (GOLD analysis project Ga0123354, IMG submission 97872) | Labiotermes labralis P4 segment gut microbial communities from Petit-Saut dam, French Guiana - Lab288 P4 | ecosystem: Host-associated > Arthropoda: Insects > Digestive system > Gut ... | reverse complement strand
TTGGCGGAGGGTTCATCGACCGCCGCAGTCGCAAGGACGAAAAAGGGGGCCAGGATGCCGGCGACCCCGGAGGAGCTGAAGCTTCGCCTCATCGAGCTGATGCTCGAGATGATGACAGGCAAAAAGGCCCGGATGAGGATGCACCCGCAGGTGGAAATCGAAGGCAGAAGCAAAAACAACATGTTGGACTTCGCCGGAAGCGAACCCGCCAGACAGCAAGTGGTGGACAAATTCAGCCTCGAGCACTTTTATTACGAGTCGGAGCGGCTCTCCTATACGGCTCAGGGCGTAGTGAACACGGCGGATGGAAAGACAATAAACCTGGACATAAATATGTTCATGTCGCGCCAGTTCGTTTCATACATGAACATCAACATCGAGACCATAAAACCCGTCGACCCGCTTGTCATAAACTATGGCGGCACGGCGGCTTCTCTATTGGGGGAGAGTTTTATGTTCGACCTCGATATGGACGGGATACCGGACAAACTGGCGCTCCTTGGCGAAGGCAGGGGGTATTTGGCGCTTGACAAGAACGGCGACGGCATAATCAACGACGGCGGCGAGCTGTTCGGGCCGAGCACCGGCTGCGGTTTCAGCGAACTGCGGCAGTACGACGAGGACGGCAACAACTGGATCGACGAAGCCGACGCGATTTTCTCAAAACTTGTGGTATGGAGCCGCGACAAAGACGGGAACGACCAGATGTTCACGCTAAAAGAGCTGGGCATCGGCGCGATCTATCTCGGCGACGTCGACACGGAGTTCTCGTTCAAAGACGGGAGCAACCAGACCCTTGGAATCATGCGCTCCACCAGCTTTTTCCTGGGCGAGTACGGCGGCGGAGGCACAATATCCCACATAGACCTGATGCTGTAGCAGTATGTGTTACACTTCATGCCCTCTCTTGCGTCAGCCGCTGCAACCGACCGTAGGCATGAAGAGTACCCAATACACGGCTTATGCGAGGGAATCAGCCGATAATACATTGACATTCGATACCCCCTTGTGCTATATTCCAAAAGCGACATAAAATCCGCTTTGGGGAAGCCTTGCGGCAAGCGCCGCAAGGCTTTTCCGAGGAAAGGACAAGCTTGTTATGGAAATGACCGGAGCGGGGATCGTTGTCGGGGAGCTTATCAGGCAGGGAGTCGAAACCGTGTTCGGATACCCGGGCGGGTATGTGATAGACATATATGACGAGCTGTACAAGAACAGCGGCAGGATCAACCACATATTGACCGCTCATGAGCAAGGCGCCGCGCACGCCGCGGACGCCTTCGCCAGGGTCTCGGGAAAAGTATCCGCAGTCATTGCGACAGGCGGCCCGGGCGCGACAAATCTCATAACCGGGATAGCCGGGGCGTACCTCGACTCGGTCCCCGTCGTATTCATAACGGGCAACGTGCCCGTCCCGATGCTCGGCGGCGACTCGTTTCAGGAAATCGACACGGTAGGGGTGACGCTGCCGATCGTCAAGCACAGCTATGTCGTCAAGGACATAAAGAACCTTCAGGGCGTGCTCAACCAGGCTTTCCTGATCGCCGGGACTGACAGAAAAGGCCCCGTCCTCGTGGATATCCCGCAAAACGTCCAGCGGGACAAGACCGGGTTCGACCCTGATTTGAGGACTACGATGACGGGTGCTAAGCGCCACGCGGACCTCAGCAGCCTCGGCGCGGCGCTGGACGCCATAAAAAAGAGCGAGCGCCCGTACATCTACTGCGGCGGAGGGGTTGCCGCCACGGGAATGGGCAGCGAAGTCGTCGAGCTGTCAAAAAAACTGGGGGCGCCCGTAGGTTTGAGCATGATGGGGATCGGCTCCGTCCCCGATTCTTTTGATATGAATCTTGGCATGTGCGGGATGCATGGCAGATACGCGTCCACCGTGGCAAAATCGGAGTCAGACCTTATCATCGCGCTGGGCGTGAGGTTCTCCGACCGCGCGACCGGCAGCACAAAAGGTTACGCAAAAAACTCTACGATCCTGCACGTTGACATCGACGCCGCCGAAATCGGGAAAAATGTCAGGGCGGACATCAGCCTTTGCGGCGACCTGAAGGAGATACTGCCAAAGCTGCTCGGCGTGACGGATGTAAGGAATTCCGGGAAATGGCGCGAAAGGGTCCTCGAGCTGAAGGCCGAAGGGAACGCCCGCTCGGGCAAAAGCTTCTCGCCGCGCAACATCATTGAAAAGGTCAACGAATTCTACGATGAAGACACCGTCGTCGCGACCGACGTCGGGCAGCACCAGATGTGGGTCGCGCAATACTATAAATTCGAAAAACCGCGCAAGCTCATAACCTCAGGCGGGCTCGGGGCGATGGGTTACGGCCTGGGCGCCGCGATCGGCGCTTCAATCGCCGGAGGGCGCAAGAGGGTGGTCTTGTTCACAGGCGAGGGGAGCTTTGGCATGAACCTGACCGAACTGGCCACCGCCGTGACGGAGAAACTGCCGATAACCATCATCCTTCTCAACAACGGCGCCCTCGGCATGGTGCGGCAGTGGCAAACGCTGTTTTTCGGGCAGCGCTACTCGCAGACGACGCTCGACCGCAAGACGGACTTCCCCGCCCTGGCAAAAGCGTTCGGCGCCTCGGGATATACGGCCGACTGCGTGTCCGACCTGAGCGGTATCCTGAAGGACTTGCCCGGCGACGGTCCGGGCCTCGTCGAATGCAAAATCGACATCGATGAAAAAGTGCTCCCGATGATCCCGGCGGGCGGGGCGATCAACGACATGGTTACGAATTAGCAGCGGAACTCCCATTCCACTCTTAGGAGGGGCGCCGTCCGCAGACGGCAGGGTGGTTTTTGTGCAACCGCACAGGTATAATAATTGTAGGGTACGCCGCCCCAGGCGTCCCGCAGATCGGTGGAGAATGCAACATGGACGAAAAATTCATAGTCGGGATCATCGTTTCCAACCATTTCGGCGTGCTGAACCGCGTCGCCGGGCTGTACGCAAAGCGCGGCTACAACATTGACAGCCTGGCGGTCGGCGAAACGGAAAACCCGGCGTACTCGAGGATGACGATAGTCTCGACCGGCGACGAGTACATGAAAAACCAGGTGCTACGGCAACTGGAAAAACTCCAGGATGTTAAAATGGTCGTGCTCCTCGAAGAAGACAACTCTGTTTCCATCGAGCATATGCTGATAAAACTTAAGGTCGGCGGCGACGGCAAAGCCGCGATAAGCGGCCTTATCAACGACTTCGGCGGGAAAGTCATGGATTTCGGCGACAGTTTTATTACCGCGGAGATAGCCGGGAGCTCCGAGAAAATCGAGCGCTTCATCGACGCCACCAGGGGCGTCGGGATCATGGAAATATGCCGTTCCGGGCTGATTTCCATGATCCAGGGCACCGAAGACGTTTTGAGCATAGGTACCAGGTAAACGCTGAGTAAGGCGCCCCCTTGGGGGACGTTGAGATGTGGGCAATTGCGAAAGCCGCGGACGCGCGATGCGCGCCCCTACAAATTGCGGTTAGGACAAGACGTACACATATATCGTAGGGGCGGCCAGTGGCCGTCCGCAAAATGCGCTGTTTGGCAATCGACCAGATGTGGTGATGCTGTGAAAGGAGCGAGCTTAATATGTTCAAGCTATATTGCCGGGCTTTTCAATTCGTAATGAAATACGCGGCATATGTCCTGCCGTGGCGAAAGCCTGAAATGCTTGAGGGAGAGGGCTGCATAGCCCGGCTGCCTTGGCTCATCAGCGAAAAGGGCATCAAGAGCGTCCTGCTTGTCACCGACAGCGTCATAATCTCGCTGGGGCTCGCGGACACGCTGCACCGCGCTCTCCGGGAAGCCGACGTTAAAACAACCGTCTACGACAAGACCGTGCCGAATCCGACGATAGACAATATCGAGGAAGCTCTCGCGCTCTATAAAGAAAACGACTGCGGCGGCATCATAGCGTTCGGCGGAGGCTCCCCGATGGACTGCGCCAAAGGCGTCGGCGCGCGGGTCGCAAGGCCCGCCAAGAGCATCACCAGCATGAAGGGCCTGCTGAAAGTCCTGGCCCCGTCGCCTCCGGTCTTCGCCGTGCCGACGACGGCCGGGACCGGCAGCGAAGCGACGCTGGCGGCAGTCGTCGTCGACAGCGGCACGAAAGAGAAATACGCGATAATGGACCCCTCGCTGATACCGCGCGTCGCCGTGCTCGACCCGGGGCTGACTATCAACCTGCCTGCGCATATAACGGCAATGACCGGTATGGACGCTCTCGCGCACGCGGTCGAGGCTTATATAGGCAGGAGCAATACCAAAAACACACGCATCATGGCGAAGATGGCCGTGACGCTCGTGTTCGGCAACCTCTATACCGCGTACAAAGACGGCGCCAACGTCGCGGCCCGCGCCAATATGCAGCGCGCAGCATATTACGGGGGCGTCGCGTTCACGCGCGCTTATGTCGGCAACGTCCATGCGCTGGCGCACGCGCTCGGCGGGAGATACGGAGTGCCGCACGGCCTCGCTAACGCCGTGATACTGCCCCATGTGCTCGACGACTACGGGCGAAGCGTGTTCAAGCCGCTGGCGGAGCTTGCCGACCTGATCGGTCTGCCGGGCAAAACTATGGAGCACAAAGCCAAAGCGTTCATCAGGGCTATACGGAAACTAAATGCTTTGATGGGTATTCCGGCGACGATCGGCGAAATAGTCGAGGAAGACATCCCCGACTTGGCGCTGCATGCTTTCCGCGAAGCAAACCCGACATATCCCGTGCCCCGCATTTTCTCCCGCGAGGATTTCATCAGCGTCTATCACCGTCTGGCCGGGAAGCCGGGTTTTCACGGATATGTCGGCAAAATGGCGCGCATCGACCTGTCGACGGGCGTGATCTCGAACTTTTTCCCCCAGCGCGACGAACTGCGAAATTTCTTTGGCGGCAAAGGCCTGGCCGCGAAAATCATTCTCGACGAGTTTCACGGGAAGGTCGACGCGTTTTCGGATGAAAACCTTATCGTGATAACCACCTCGCCGCAGACACTGTCGACCGCCCCCAGCGCCGCGCGCTTTAACATTTCGACGATTTCCCCCCTGACAGGCCTACTGGTGTCGTCCAACTGCGGGGGCAACTTCGGCCAGTACCTCAGGCGCGCGGGTTACGACGCGCTGGTGATATCCGGGAAAGCCCCGGAAAAGACGTTTATCAGCGTTACCGACGGCGGGATAGAGTTGCGCGACGCTTCAATGATGTGGGGGAAAACGACCGGTCAGGCGCAGGAGATGATGGGGAAAGGCGGAAAGCTGGCGATAGGACCGGCGGGGGAGAATCTGGTGCGGTATGCGTGCCTGGCCAGCCAGGAGCGCGCCGCGGGGAGAGGCGGCGTCGGGGCTGTTTTCGGGTATAAGCAGCTCAAAGGGATAGTAGCCAACTCCGTTGCGGACGGCAAAGGCGAGGTCAGGGCCGCCGCTGTCACGATGCCAAGCGCCGATGATTTTAAGAAATTCAACAAGAAATGGATCGAACACCTGAGAAAGCACCCGATCACCGGGCACCAGCTCCCAAAGCTGGGGACGGCGGCGCTGGTGCGCATGATGCAGTCGGGCAACTTGCTTGCGACCGGCAATTTCTCAAAAGGCCGGTTCAAAGATTACGATAATGTCAGCGGGGAGACGCTTCGGGAGAAGCACCTTGTCAAAAACAAAGGGTGCGTATCATGCCCGATCCAATGCGGGCGCATCGTAAAGCATGAAGGCCGTGAAATCAAAGGCCCCGAGCTCGAGACCATCGGGCTGCTCGGCCCTAACCTGCGCAACTCAGACCTCGAGCTGATAATAAGGGTCAACCATCTGTGCGATGAGTACGGCATAGACACCATGTCCTTCGGCGGTTCCGTGGGGTTCGCGATGGAACTCGGCGAAAAAGAGCTGTGGGACAACGGCCTTCGCTTAGGAAAATGCGGGGAGCTTGAAGAGCTTGTGAGAAAGGTCTCATACCGCGAGGGTATCGGCGCCGATATTGCCGAAGGCGTCAAAAGAATGTCGGAAAAATACGGCGGCCGCGAGTTCGCGATCCACGTAAAAGGGATGGAGCTGGCGGCGTACGACCCTCGCGCGGCGCAGGGCATGGGCCTGGGTTACGCGACGTCCAACCGGGGAGGCTGCCATTTGAACGGCGGATACCTGGTAGTGCTGGAAGGGCTGGGCCTTCATATAAACGGCAGCACGCCCCGGGGCAAAGCCGGGCTGACTGTATTTTTCCAGGACTTTTTTGAAGCCGCGTCGGCGTCGGGGAACTGCCTGTTTACTACGTACGCAGCGCTCCCGGCAGCATTGATAAAGCATCCGAACAGCATAATAAGCAGGATGATCTGCGCCCTGATCCCAAGTTTTGGCGGGCTGGTCGCGGCGGCGCATAACCTCCCCGGGCTGCTGGGCGTCAACATCCCGGGTCTGATGCCGCACCCGTACGCCCTGAAACTGCTGACCGGCTGGAAAATGAATATAGGGCAGTACATCCGCTCCGGCGAGCGGATATACAACCTGGAGCGGGTAATAAACGTCCGGCAGGGGCTTGTCGACGGCGACACTTTGCCGGACCGGCTAAAATCCCCCCTGCGGCCGGATGCGGACACAGGAGTCGTGCAGCTCGACAAGATGCTGCGGAAGTATTACCGCATCCGCGGCTGGGACGAGCATGGGGTCCCCGGGCGCAGAAGGCTGAAGAAGCTGGGGCTGCTGCAAGAGTAAAGGATCATTTCCGGCAGCACTTGAACGGTAACGCGCTGAAACGCGCTGAAACGCTTGTGTTTTCCATTCGGGCAATGTATAATGGCACTTACAAAACCACTGTTTCAAGAAGCGGGCTTCGCGCCACCCCCTCGCGGGATGCTAATGACCAGTGACATTGCATTATCATAAAGAACATACGAGCCACACCCACGTGCGGGGGAAATGACGAGGACAAGGAGGTAGACAATGGCGGGTTTCTGCGGTCAGTGCGGCAAGCCGGTTTCCGAAGATTTTATGTATTGCGGCAATTGTGGCGCACCGATAGAAATTACACCTCATCCTGAGCAATCCTCCCAACCTTATCAAGAACAGCCCTTCTCAATTTATCCTGAGCAGCCTTCCCCGCCCTATTCTGCACGACCCTCCCCACCTCATCCCGAGCAATCCTCCCAACCCCATCCCGAGCAATCCTCCCCACGCCATCCCGAGCAATCCTCCCCTTCTCATCCTGAGCAACCACCCCCTTCTCATCCCGAGCAATCCCCAGAGCCCGAGCAGGAACCGCAGTTCCCATCGACACCCATCACGGTTGATTTTGAACCTATCGCCGACTGCGTGACCGAGCCGGTGAAGCCGACCCCTCCCCCGCCGCCGTCTACTGCGGCGACCATAACGAGGGTCTTCTTATCAGTAATACTGGGTATTTTCTGCTTCGCTTTTATTCTGATTATAGTTGCTCTCGTTTCTGTGCGGCCCGGCAATATCCCCGATATAGTCGCCGGAGCGGACGTTACTTGGGTACTTGAAGAAACAGACATCGGCGAAGTGGTCGTGGAAGGGCTGAACCAATCTGATTTCATTGAAAAGAACATAGACATTGATACTATAAAGGATTTCATCAACCGCGAGAATGTCGCAGCAGAGTTTGGGCTCATAGCCGAGAAATACGCGCAGGCCATCGCAGACGGAGAGTTCGACTATTATTTGAATTCAAAGGAAATAGTCGACTCCATCAAAGCGATCGCGCCGGAAATATATGAAGAATTTGGCGCCAGTTTTACCGATGAAGATTTTGATTTGATTGCCGATTCGATCGACGAATTCGTCGATCTCAAAGAGTTCAGCGTTGCGCAGGTAATGGAGCAATCGAGCGTAGATGTAGCCGTGCCGCACGCCATTTTCTCCGCTTACCCTCTTATCATCGCCTCCCTGCTCTGCGCCCTGGTCATCATCGACATAATCCTGCTTCAAAGGAAAAAAGCCGGAAACGCCCTCCTTGCAATAGGCATACCGGTTTCCGCCTCCGGTCTCGTTTTCCTGACATTCGGTTTGTTCATCGGTCCGCTCACCGGTTTGATTGCCGGCAATCCCGTATACGGCGCATTCAGGCTGGCTACCGGGATGACGGCTGCGATGCTGATACTCGGATTTGTTTTCCTGGTTCTTGGAGTCGCCGCGATCATCCTCTTCTCCGTCGCGAAAAAGACCAGGGAGAGACGGCAGCTGATGACGCCGGACACGCAAGGCGGGAACACCTGGGGCGGGAACACCTGGATCGTGATCGGGCTCACCACAAATCTCAGCATGCTTACGGCGTGCGCCTTCCTCTCGTTATTGTTTTACCTGAACTTATGACATAAAAACATATGCGCCAGTAGCTCAGCCGGATAGAGCAACTGCCTTCTAAGCAGTAGGCCGGGGGTTCAAGTCCCTTCTGGCGTGCCAAATAACGGCTCTGCGGAGCCTCAGTGAATAGTGAATTGTGAGTAGTTGATAGTGATTAATAGGACGGTTAATCATAGGAGCCGTTATTTGTATTATTCATTATTCATTATTCATTATTCATTATTCATTATTCACTATTCATGCGTACTCCACGATACAGTGTTTTATATCTAAAATTAGCACTTTCGCCAGCGAAAAACCTTGGAACCGTTGCGGCTCCAGGGTTTTTTGTGTTCGTTTTTAACGTATGAATTTTAGCCAATCTTTCCGATATTATAGGAATTTTAGCGGATTTGCATCAACTGTCCGAGTATGATATAATGATGATAGTTCCGATTGGGAATCATAGCTAATCTGTCACATAGTTGCTGGAGCTTTTATGTATAATAACGATGAAATAATGGAATTTGTAAGTCTTGTTGCAGAGGTGTCTGACCCGGATAGGATTATATTATTTGGGTCATACGTATATGGAAATCCTTGTGAACAAAGCGACCTTGACCTATTAGTAATAAAGAATGATAAAGATTTGTCACGTGACGAACACGCCGAACTTGCGGTTGCAGTTTATGATAAACGAAAACAGAGGAAGCTTAAGACAAAATATGATATTTTTATCAGAACAGACAAGCAGGTTCTGGAGTCAATAGAGAACGGCGGTGCATTTGTTGATGCACTCCAAAGAGGGCGTGTTGTATATGAGCGTAAGTATCAGTAAGAACGCAGAGTTGTTTTTTAGGGCTTTAGGCGATATTTGGGTTGCAGAGCAGACATGGCACGGTAATCCGAATATTGCTGCATGGATATGCGCTCAAGCGGTGGAGAAAACAATGAAAGGGTTTCTGCGTTGCTTCAACATAGATTATGATTACGGTCACAAACTGATAACTTTGCTTGAGGAAGTCGAAGTAGTGTACAATGCAACAGCAGAGACAAAGAAGTTCATAATGTATCTGGATGACTTTAATCTTAGCCTTCGATATAAAGATATGCCTAGTGACCCTACCCCTGAGGATGCTAAAATTGCGATATCACGCGCGAAACATATAATGGAGGAGTTTGGCGCAAATCCAAAAACCTCTCAATTTCTGGTTGAAGCGAAGGAAGTGCATGATAAAGTCATTAGAGCAAGTAGCGAGAAATATACAAAAGCAACCTAAATTATCCATAAGGTGCTAATGTCTCGGTATAGACTACTGGTACTGCACAGAAGCTCTTGCATAAATACAGTTTCGATAATATCGCCTGGCCGCGCTCTGTCAAAAGTAAAGCTTGACAGCGGACGGTAGTCATGCTATATTAATTAAAAATTTTTAATTAAATAATTTTAATTATTCGGGGTTCATCATGCTTGAAGATATCTTCAGCGAAGTCTATACAAAGTTCAAACTGAACTTCTATCGCGGGATTTTTGACCGGCTCAAGGAGCGGGATTCCAGCTTGAGCGCTGCGGAAGCCTATGCGGTAGAGGTGATTTATGCGCTGCAACAGCCCACGATCAGCAGATTTGCCGAGTTTTTGCGGATATCGTTGCCAAACGCCACTTATAAAATTAACGGGTTGACTCGCAAAGGGTACATTGAGAAGGTGAACTCAAGCGTTGACAAAAGAGAATATCACCTGGTCACCACTGAAAAATTCCGTGATTACTACGCAATCAGCCAGAACTATGCCAACCTGGTCATGGGGCGAATCCGGGAAAGGTTTTCCCGGGATGAAACAGAGCAACTGGAAAAAATGCTAACAATTATTTCGCAGGAACTTATGCCCGAATGCAGCACAGTACTATATCATCCCGTTCAGCAACAAAATGTATGCTAGCCGGGAAGATGAAGCAAGCAAGGCAAACAAAGCAAACAGGCATATTGATCTAAAATAAACTGGAGGTATCAAACAACATGAAGAAATCGCAATCACATTTCCTGAGGCGGAAACTGCCGTCCGTAGTGCTCACCCTGGCCATGGTTTTCTCGCTGCTGGCGCCTGTCGGCGCGGCAGGTGCAGCGGAGGGCCCGCCAAAAACCCTGGTTGTCCTGGGAGATTCAATCGCCCAGGGATACGGGGTCGCCGCAGAAGAGAAGTATGCCGCGATCGTATCGGCGGAGTACGGCCTTGTCCTCGAGAACTACGCCGTCGACGGGTGGAAGACCGACGACGTCATAGACCAGCTCCTGAACGACGAAGATGCGCGTGAAGCGATAATAAACGCAAGCGCCATCCAGATCGCCATTGGCGGCAACGACATGCAGGAGGACGGCAAGGTAGGCCCCGCCGTCGCCGCGATGAACCGTGGTGACAATTCCGTCTGGGAAGCGCACGTTGCGATCATCGCAGCCAAGTTCGCCCAGATTGTAGAGCTCGTCCGCGGGTTGAACCCCAACGCCCCGTTCTTCGTGTTCAACAGCTATACGCCCAACTACAAAGCCCTCGCGAACGGGAACGCCCTCTTGTCGACAATCATGATACTCGCCGCTATGGGTGTAGCGATTTCCGGGACCGCCCTCTATAATATCGCACAGAACTACGCGATCCCGTATTTCAATGCGACCTATGTGGCATACTTGGACGAGAACCCGGGCGCCTTCACCCTTGTCGACATTTTTGACGCTTTCCCCGAGAATGCTAATGCTTACTACTCGATGCTGCCCGAAACCTACCTTGGCATAAGCGTACCCGACATAATCCACCCGTCGCCGCTGGGGCACGAAATGCTGGCAGGCCGCTTAAGCGCGGCGATCAA
>Ga0123354_10017741_pt1 | contig 11154 bp, 3 predicted proteins | sample TergutLab28metaG_2_FD_97872 | JGI IMG/M metagenome (GOLD analysis project Ga0123354, IMG submission 97872) | Labiotermes labralis P4 segment gut microbial communities from Petit-Saut dam, French Guiana - Lab288 P4 | ecosystem: Host-associated > Arthropoda: Insects > Digestive system > Gut ... | reverse complement strand
CTCCGTAACCGTCCAAAATCGGACACATGTTTATATGAACTTTTTTGATCACAAAGACGTAGGAAATCACCTCCTGCAGTTATGCCCTAAAGTCGTGAAACACCCTGTATATATATATATATAACATAAATTTATATTTGATTTAAGACTGAGTCCATATTTACTTAAGTGGCAGGCCTGTTTCCTCTCCACAGAAATAACACCACATTAACAGTTCGAACAACGTATATTAGGTCCTTAACATTCTGTAAAATGATTCTTTCATCTTTATTTATACCGGAGTAGAAACTTGAAAATTACCGTTTTCTTGGTTGTTACTCTATGTCAACTGAAAAAACTGTTACTGAATATTAAATGTACAACATTACAAGTTACTGAACTGTCGAAGTAACAACCCTGAAGCTAAAAACACAAAGTTCAGTTCGGAACGTTGGTAACTACTCACCAGTCGACACAGAATCAAGTTTTATCAATTTTTTTTTATCTTCAGTAACGTGGCTGTTAGAAGCCCTAGAACTCTCGTCTCGAAATGTGTTAGTCGTTTTTTGAAGCAAGCGGTGCATATAGTGCCTCGTGTATTGACGTGCGTTTCTTTTTACTGGCTTTGCAAGCACGTAATTCGATCACAGTATTCAGTCGGTAAGGACAACAGCTGGAACATTTCGACTAAGAATGTGTAAAACCTGTCGATAAACTGTAGGAATATCTTAAGATGCCTTTCGAACGGCGGTGACAAAAGAATTCTGCGGTATAAATGTATACCACATAAATGTATACCACATAAAACTTTCTGTAATATTTCAACATTGTATTTTGTCCTTCGCACTGTTCTGACAATAAATAACATTTCGTAAGTAGCTTCTATATTAAATTTATTAATTTTGCCCATATATAATAAGCTTGCTTTCATTATTGTTCGTTATACACAAAAAGAATGACAGTTTTTCAGTTTGTTTAAGGAGAGTATTTGTAACTGAAAATTTTGTATAATTTAGGTGAGATGTACTTGAATTTAAATTTTTTCGCAACATGACATTACAATTTTATGTTTTGTTGACCGTGCATATCTGTATAATCTGTTTCAAAAGAAAGCCAACTAGGTACACACTACTTCTTAGTATATTTATTTAAACTTCAATACATGTTTCGGGCAACTATGTTAACATCATCAGGAGAACTTACTGTATCTATGCGACACTGGTATTTTTTCGTTCTGTATGGTTGGCTGTCTGGTCTGCAGACCCATACAGATTGATAAATAACAGTGTCGCATAGATACAGTAAGTTCTTCTGATTATGGGCACATAGTTGCCCGAAACATGTACAGAAGTTGAAATAAATATGCTAAGTAGTAGTTTGCACATAGTTGGCTTCATTTGAAACATATGACACTAGAAATAACGATGAAAATTTGTTTCGTAAGAATGAGGCTGGTGTTTATATCTAAGGTGTACTTGTTACTTTAGATGCTTTACTTTCAATTGCTTGGAAAAAAAGATATGTCATGAAATATATTTTTGCTGCCAGCAGATGTAAATGGAATACAGATATAATAGAAGAAGACAATAACTTTGTACAGAGATAAATACCCAACGTTTACTACTACAATTTTACCGTACACCAAAAATGATGGCGTCCTGGAAGTTATCAGTAAAATATGCGAGAAATTAGCTGCGGTAATTTCGTGGGCATCCACAATGAAACAAACGAATTGTGCCAGATACTTGTAAAGTTGCATGTAGTAACTACAAGGTGATATCACACCAATATCTCCAGGAATGATATTTTGATACACCCTGTGCCTAGCCGTACGGGCCTCACTCATCATTTATAAATTTGTTGCATTGATAATGATGGGCCTAAAATTAATTCTTCTTCCTTGTAAGATATAAATTGCTGTTTTCATGTTGCCTTTTGACAGGACGTGTTCTCGAAGCAGTGTAAAGAAACAAAAGAGAAAACTCAGACCAAAAGTGTTCGTTGCACATGTAACATAACACATTATTAGTATTACACATGTATAATCCCTATCTGTGTGTATGTATGTATGTATGTATGTGTATGAAAATCTTCTGTGATAACAAACGTAAGTTATTTTAATGTTGCATCTGTTGTTGTTCATTGTGTAGAGGTAACCTTATAGACAAACGAAACGTACATGGAATGCTTCCGTACAATCAAACGTAGATCTTGGACACAGAAAGGCGATTGGGAGGACGATTTCCGATTATCGGAAATGCTTCTTAATGAATACAATGAAGGGTTAGTAAAAATAATGCAATGTATTAGGGATTTTATAATTTGTAGTTTGTGTTATATTGTAGTGTGCCCTAGGTTTTAAAATATTAACTTGTATTTAATAGGTTTTCAGATGTTTGATTATCTTTTTAGATATATATATATATATATATATATATTTTTTTTTTTTTTTTTTTTTAGAAAATTAGTGCAGCAAAATATCCTCCAATGGGGATTCGAATATTCAGGTGAAAATTAACGCGGGAAATTCTATTACAAAAGGTCTATCGAACGTGATTAACATTCTATAAAATACTCCAGTAATTTTTAAAATTTTATACTTTTATTTAACCAGTTTGGTTCGTTTCATTTAGCGTATGTAGCAATGTCAAGTTTCAGCTCAACTTTGACCTTGTTGTAGCTTCATCCCCTGCTTCTAACCTCCTCACCCACTCACTAAATTCGTGCTGATAAGTAAATATCATCGTAGTATAATAATGACGTCATTGCTTATTTACTCTCTCCTTCCCTCAGCCGCGTACCCGTATCCCCACTGATCCAATACACAAGTAACTTCATCGGGGCTTCGCCCAAACCGCAACTAACAAGGAAATTTTCTTCCACGTTGGAGGATGTTTTACTGAAATTTTTGTAATTCCGCTTGGAATATGTAACATACATAGTGACGTTGTTTGGGCGTGATGTGGACTTGCAGCATTTCTTAACACAATTATTTGTGTTATGCTCTTCGTGCGCCACTTTAGTAAAACGAGGGAGGGGGGGGGGGGGGGCGGGGGGGACCGGGGATCATTTGTCAATATATCGAATTTCGCTACGAACTTCCTGTCTTAGTATGACACATCGAAATTCGCCACTAAATAAAGTACGTCCTTCAGTTTTCACAGTGCTCGTTAAATGATGCTATTGTAGTCATCTATGGCGAAATGTTAGAGCTGAATGTGAAACGCGTCTAAATTCCTGGCCAAATGATACTGTCAAAAGCTGAAATGTGGTGCGTCACGAAAATGTTTTTATGTAATTCTGGGGTGAGTATCTGGGGTTAAATTATTTCAAAAAACTGATAGTTAATAAAATGTCTTTTTTTTTTTGGAGGAAATGCAAAGAGCCTCACGTCAATAAACGCCCGTAGAAAAAATACTGAAACGTGTTTCATGCATGGAGCATCGTTTCTGGAAGTCCGGAATTCATTTCTCTCTTAATTTTAATGTCTGCTCTTGCGTTTGGTTGGATATTAAAGAATTCTCATGGAATTACTGGACATAAACATCTCTGCAGATGACACTCAGACATAAGTAAATAATTGTATGTATATATATATATATATATATATACATGACGTGATATATACGTTTCCGGATTCCAGTCACGTGATGTCCACTGCGTAAACCATTTTTTTTTGTTGTTGTCAGTCAACGGTAGTAATTTACTGATCTCAGTATTTTTAATAATACATTCTATAATTTAGTATATGTTATACGAGTTAAATCTTTCTTTTCTAGTTTGTAATATGATATATATATTTAGAAAGTGAATATTTTGTTTTTCTGTATGTAACATGCTGTATGTTTATAATGGACTGACTTTTGACCGGATAACAAGTGCGTGTATTCTGCACATAGTCTTTATGAATTGTATCACCAGGGTAGCAAAATTAACGCTTTTGTTCTGGTAATGAAACTAAAAACTTGAATTTAGATAAAATGTAAATACGGAATGCTAAGAAACAGGAGTGCAATATTATGAAAACGTGCCCATTAATGTAAAGGACTGCCGAACTCAGCTACTAATCTTGCTACTACTATGCTGTTTTTTTTTGGTATTATTCACCTTCGGCAGTACTTTACTCCAGTAATACGTTAAGTATATGTTATTTTCATGGCCCTGAAATATATGATGTTCATACATGTAGGTGCACGTGGAATAATTTCCAGCGTATATATGTTAAATATATTATTATGCTAACACTCTGACATAAAGCAGGCACTTCTGAGTTTTAGGTTGTTATTATAGATATTCCGATAACTGTGTCTTAAGAAATAATTGTGCATTGTGCTTCAGTAGGCTAATAGAAGGTAAATAAGTTTACTTTAGGCAATTAGATACAGACGACCCAGTGTAGTTAAAGTGGCAAATAAGAGTTGTGGAACAAATTCTAATTTTTGCATAGAAAATTATTAGAATATGTTATTTTCAATGGTGTACATATTGTCAGATGGGACAGAGCAGATTGAATTTCATATCTTCTTATGTGTCTTGTGGAGCATAAAAGACAGAATTCCACCTTCCGAAATTATCTATCTCTCAGGCGCCAAAAGGTATAATGTGCGTATTGCGAAACGCATATACAAAACAAAAATCTACTTTAATATACACGCACACTGCTTATGATCCCGCCTATCATTTTAAGCGGACGGTAAGCTAAAATAAAGGAGAGTTGACACTTAAATAAATTTGTTTTCAAATTCTCACTGATTAACCACAATGAGCTCCCGTTGTTTTTATATGCCATATTTGCGGTATTTTACTGAAAATGTCGTCATAATTTTTCCATCTAAAGATAAATATTTTTATATAATTTTCATACAATATTCTGAGGCGCACTGGATACGAATGACTTAATACGTAACATATCAAATTCTATACTTGACCACAGAATTATCAAGTAACGAGATGGACGACAAACATATGCTTTCGAACAACTACAGACATTCCTTTCCAAGTACCACTCAAAGCATATGCTGCTTTGAAAAGCTGTGCAAGTGACAAAGCTGTAAGCATTCTGCGGGGAACATAAATTAAATTCGAAACTATGAAGAGCTTTCGTCGTTGTAATGTAATAAGCAGCCATAGTTGAACATTATGGTAACAGTTTTCATATATCAGTTCATACGTTCTGACGCAGTATCGTTCTAGAAGCTGAAATGTACTTTATTCAGTTCGTTTGAATAGGTCCAATCACATTTTTTTTTTAAAAAAAATATAATGTATTTCAAAAACTCAGTAAAGAAATATAAAATGCTAGAGAGGTTATGGGGTTATGATCTTCTATTGGATTCTTTGTTACTGTGTTGTCAAGTAGTGTATAGGAGCCAAAAGAAATGAGGTGCAGTTTGTGACAAACCAGTCTACGTGCAGTAGTATTCTCCCACCTATGCTTAGGTCTTACAAGTTGTTATTTTCTTCACTTCTCCCACCGAAAAAGTTTACGTAATTATATTCTTTCTGTTGCGTGCCAAATCCCCGTCCACCTCAGTCTCCTTTGTTTGGCCGCCCAAAAGGTAATTTGGAGGAGAAAAATCAAAGAAAAATCCTGATCCGCAGGTCAGGTATAGCGGAGAGAACAACGCTGTACTGTGTTCCTATCCGATAGACCTGATCTCCCGATTGGGATTCGCCACTAGTACAAGCAATGGAGCTTCTCACTGTGAATTTTTTTTTCGGCCTTCCTCCTATTTCCTCCACTTTAGACGGAAATAGTTTTCTCGGCGCTCTGTTTTGGAACGTTTTTATCATATGTTCTGCTCTTCAGACGATGCTACAGGTTTCACATCCATGCAAAACAGAAAGCGAAATTCTAATGCCATATATTTTAATATTCTTATAAAGATAAACAAACATATGACAAATAACAAATATTTAATTCCCTGCTGCTCGCGTATTGCACGGTAAAAGTCCTTCAGGAACTTAAATAATATCACTTAAACATTTACGCCTTGTGACTTTTACACCGCTTGTCAATAGATTCGGTTGGTTTTACATATATGAATCTATTCAAAAACTGCTTTAAACCACACTCGCAGCTGTTTATAATTATAATGAATTTTTCTACATTATTGTAGTTTACATTGAAGCTGGTGTTACACTCTGCACCCATTTTGTACATGTAGTGATATGAAATAGCAAATGTTACTGCCGTTGCTTCAAATTCTGTTCCTTGCCAATGAATACTTGTAGAACGATGTATAAAATCTGAATGCCTGGTGTTCAGGAACACATTTCTAACTGGTTACAAACAATTGTAAATGCTATTGGGTGTATTATATAAAATTATTGTCTATTTCTTCTACATCTCGTTACTGAATCATACATAAAAGTCTTCTTAATGAAAAATAAGCTATCTATTTTTGTGATGTACATAATGACACGTGTTAAATAAAACATGCTTTTTCTCGTGAACTCTGTTTCTATCAGGTTTACATCTGAAGTCAATTTCCCTCCCAATAGAATTATCCGCTGTCCCATCTGGCACTATTTTCGGCTTTGTTTTCTTTTCGTTTATTTTTTATTTTTAACCATTCAACATATCTAACTTTTAATTGCTATTTATGTTTTATTTATTATTTGTTAATAATATAAAAATGTTGTTAGTATGAAATGGATCTTCCGGAGGCACACACGCAGGATAGCAACTTGTACTGCGGGTAAAGCTTATGGACGAGTATATATGTATGTATATATGAATGTATATATGTATGTATGTACGAAATACACATGAATTCATTCCATGGTAACGCTTCATAGTAAAATGCTGTTTTACTGTTTAGTAATTTCTTATAAAGTTAAGTATTTTACCTTTTTTGTATTATGAAAGAATTTCAAACTTTATTTCCAGTAGATCTGTTTACTTAAGTTAGCATCTATCTAAACTCGAATTGCAGTTAGTTTGAAGCACTTCCAATCTCGCGGCGAATTCTTACCTTCTTACTTAAACTGAATGATCTACATCTGATTGTACGGCCAATTCTTATTTGTAAATTTCATTTAGAATAAGTTTCTGTTGTGCACGTTTTGCTACAGATGTCACGTGGTTATTTTTGTTTAAAGTTTCTAGAATCGAATGTGCCAGTCCTGTAACTTATTCCACGCTATACCGTAAAACCTACCGCCAAAACACTCTGTTATAACCAAATCAATGTTGTTATTGCCTGAGTGGATGTATGACTCACATTTCTTTATTATGAAATCATAGCAAACATACTACAATAAAACGATAGCCTGTGTGTTCTTTGCATTTTGCATGAAAGTGTGTTTTTTTTTTAATGTTAATCAATTAGTTAAGATGTCGTAATTCTTCGGGTTTAACTGCAGTTGTTTCAAAAATTGTCATAAGCTTGTACAATCTGAGAAACTATTTATATATTATTAATTATTCAGTTTTTTACTTTCGCAGCAAAAGATGATGTATGAAGAGTAAATGAGAAATGTGATGATTATTGGTAACTTCGACCTTCTGGGAATTTGCGCGGCATAGGTTGGTAGTGCGTAACTAAATACCATCCTGCGCGCCACCTAACAACTCAGAAGAGCGAAGGACTCAACTATACCGCGACTGAAGACTGAAATCTGGCACTATGAATTCGTTTATATAAATCTGTACGAAAGGTGATATTCCTTTATGTTTGTTACGTTTACAGTTGCATAGGTGGAGTAGTGTGATTTCTATTTTGTGAGCTATCCATTCACGTTTTCAGGTGCTCTCTGCAAAACAAGTAATGAAGCCCAGCATAAGCAGCCAGAGAGTATGAACATCCCTCTTACGACACCCGAAGAATGTGCTCCGTATTCCCTGCATCCTTAAAAACTTACCTGATAAATTCAGCAACATTTAATAGACTATATGTACTTCTGCTTTGTAGTTATACCGATATTTTTTTTTTCTTTAAAAAGACTAGGCGGTGTCTATGTTAAATTAGTCACCATTTGATCTAACGATATGGGGAGGATTTTTATTCAGTAACGGCTTTTGTATATTAACCCTTTCACTGCTAGTACATTTTCTGTGGCACCAGATGTTAATTGGTGTTTCTAAGCTACTGCTACGGGGGTTTAGGGTTAAATTAATCTGAAAGGCACAATTGTATGGTCTAGTATTTGCTTGAAATTAAAAGGTATGAATGTGGCCAGAATATATTAAAAGGTATGAATGTGGCCAGAATATATTAAAAGGTATGAATGTGGCCAGAATATATTAACATAAATATATAGTGCACTTAATTATACCAAAATTATTATTTTTTTGTATTAATGACTCATTAAAATGTTCATGGATTCGAGGCTTACATCATTTTAACATAATTGGAATCACAGAAGCAAAGGTGAAAGAAAATTTTCAAAAGCACCGTCCGTTAAAATATTGCTGTTGTGAAGAAATGTTGTTATCCGTTTAGGTTTGTTGCTTTTGCTACAAAAAGACAATATTTTATTTAAAAAGTTCCGTTTTCAAGTCCCGATTATAAATAAAGTGTTGAAATTACCAGAATAAATATTTAAAAATTTGATGTTCAGGTGACTGTGCAACATGATAAATTCTTATATTGAAATCAACTATATGCACTAATTTCTCAAATTTATTTCTGGGATAAAACTCTACATGTTTCGGACAGTTCCTCTGTCGATCATCGGTAGTTTTTTCACTGTACACACAGCAGTGGTGTATGTCATACAGGTTAGAGTTACAGCTTGCGAGCAGGATCAGGACTTTTCGTCCTGATCCTGCTCGCAAGCTGTCAGCAAAACCTGTATGACATATACCATTGCTGTGTGTACAGTGAAAAAACTACCGATGATCGACAGAGGAACTGTCCGAAACATGTAGAGTTTTATCCCAGAAATAAATTTTAGAAATTAGTGCATCTAGTTGGTTTTATAATAAGAAAATATTTAAAATTTCACTAGCTTTAAAGGATCAGTGTTCTGCCACGAAATTTTCAGTACAATTAGACACAGTTTCGTAACCTGCAAAAAAAAAGTATTCATTAATTGTTGGCTAATAAAGAGTGACACGAAACATGGTGCACGATGTAGGCAACATAGAATAAAGTAGGTCCTCATGTTCGTTACTCCAGATTAAAAGCACTTAAATTTAAATATGTTTCGGTATCGATCTGCATTAGTGCCGAAATCTTTACATGCACTTCCTTGCACCTTAATTCTACGCCCTATGAGCATCCTGGCCTCCTTTATTACAGCTGCACATTCTATTGAATTATTTTCCTTTGACCCTGTCTCCCCCTTTCCCCCCCCCCACTACATCTTGCTACAAACCTTCCAGCCACCTTAATAGGGGCCTTTCCACTTTTTTTCCCCTTCTGGCATATTTTAAAATTTTCATAAACTTTAATGCATTTTAATCACATGCCTTTAGCTCCTCCGATTTTTGCCTCAGTCCTTCGGTACTTCTGATTCTCCAACCATCATGCTCATGTACAGGCCACGGGACAACAACTTTCGACAGCCGGAACACATATCTTGACATAATGTGTTCCTATAGATTGCCTGCATATTGACGATGGACTCACCATGTCCTGGGTCCATGACTCTTATTCTTCTCCCAATGTCATCGTAACGTCTCTAACATTTCTTGTGGAAAGGATTTAAAATCGACATAAGGTACAGTTCTTGACTCAGGTTTGCGTCCCTAGACACGACGGAACTGTAGGTGGATCGTGTGGAAGGATGATGGAAGAAATGCATCTTATATCTGCTTCAAGAACGGGTGGACATGATGTAGAATACTGTCTGAAAATATTTGCTGCGGCAGCTGGTGCAGAACGCAGTGCTCGCACGACACTAATGAGGGAACGTGCTTTTAATTGCTAGTAGCATGAACTACAGCCGTCAGCAGAGTATGCGCGCTATGAAATTACTTTCTGTGACGTAGAGCTGAGTCCAGAACGGTAACTTACTGCACCCGACAAAAGTTTTGAACCCTGTGCTGCCACCATTTCGATGTTCCGTTCGAAATAGACCGTCCGCGAGGTAACAGTACTGACGGCCCTTCTTGTCCAGGAACAACTGGCACGAGAGAAAGCAGTGAGCGGTCGAATACAGCTGCAGGTATTCTATCACGACGAGAAAGAAGAACTTGTCGTGTCCGTTCTTGCAGCAGATGACCTGGCCACACACGAAGACACGGGCTACGGGACATTGCCTGAGGCTTATGTTAAACTGAAACTGATGCCCCCAACGTGAGTAAATGCCGTCCACCGACACAGGGCTTCTCAAACTAAAAGGTTGCTGATAAGTCCTTAGCCCATCCAGGAAGGAAACAACCTAATGTTTCTGTCAGAATGGCGTGAAATTTACTTTGGCGCCTTACCTTGCAAAAAAAAAACTTGGTGACAGCTCGCGTCTCGATGTTGTTGAAATCGCGCGCGTCCCTGACATGCTTCCGAGCTTGTTTCCTTCCTGGTCGGGCTAAGGACTTATCAGCACCCCGGTATTTCGCTGGCGTACCACTGACTGCAATTTAATAATGCCAAACTACCACCATTTTTTTATTTAAACAAAAATGCCGACACTGGGAAGACCGGCTGACAACAGGGATTGTTCATATATGGTTGCCATCAATACTGCGTATTATCAGATATGTATGGCTTATGTCCTATTACCTTTGAGATACTTATCTTTTTTTTATATATTTTGATTATGATCAAAGCCGCCTACCGGCAGTGGTCCACCTACCACATTTTGAGAAACCATGTAGCAAAGTAAACTGTCTACATAATTTCAATACTTACAGCACTTTGCCTTATTTGTGACAGTGAAAATGATAAAGCAATTCATTATTTATTTTCGTGCCAACATTATTAGTATTATTATATCCCAAGAAGCCTTAATGAATATTTTTAATTATCAGTTTTTGTGTTTTTTTTTTATCATTGTACCGTGCATTTTGATATCTGTACAGTTCATACACCAACAAATGCACTCTTTATTAAACTTGGCAAAGTTTTAAAATTTACATTAAAAATCACTTCGAGTTGCTCCTACATGTTTCGGTCTAGGACCATCATCAGAGCCTGGCTAAAGTTACATTTAGGTTAAAATTCGGTAAAAAAGAAACTGCGACCTGTTCGCTGTGCTGAGTGCGACTGGGCCGCACTCAGCACAGCG
>Ga0123354_10017740_pt1 | contig 11154 bp, 9 predicted proteins | sample TergutLab28metaG_2_FD_97872 | JGI IMG/M metagenome (GOLD analysis project Ga0123354, IMG submission 97872) | Labiotermes labralis P4 segment gut microbial communities from Petit-Saut dam, French Guiana - Lab288 P4 | ecosystem: Host-associated > Arthropoda: Insects > Digestive system > Gut ... | reverse complement strand
GTCTTGGTGGGGAAACCGGAGGGAAAGAGACCACTGGGGAGACCTAGGCGTAGATGGGTGGATAATATTAGGATGGATCTCCAGGAGGTGGGATGTGGGTATGTGGACTGGATTGGTTTGGCCAGGATAGGGACAGGTGGCGGACGCTTGTGAGTGCGGTAATGAACCTAAGGGTTCCGTGAAATGCGGGGAATTTCTTGACTGGCTGCAAACCAGTTAGCTTCTCAAGAAGGACTTTGCACCATGGAGTAAGTAAGTATAAATATCAGACAATAATTTTATTTGGACGTATCGGGCAAAGAGTACAAGCAGTCTTATTTCCCTGCTTAGTTAATTACGTCACAGTTCAATCTTTCTTCATAACTAAACGACCATCATTTCCTGCTCAGTATGTAATCGTATCAAGTTTAACCATATAAACTTAGTCTATTTAAATTAATTTCTTATAATACACATTTTTTTCAAACTCCTTTGAGGTCCGTTTGACCCCCAAGGAACAGACTGTGCTGGAAATTTCCTGTCGTCAATATGACGTAATTTTTTATGATCAGCTGCAGTTAGTGCTGGAAATTCAGGCTTGTGTCTGGAAGTGCAGTGAATTGAACAAACGTCCTGTAGACATCTGATCACCACACGCCTTTTGCTCTTGTCGCCTTACATGTTCAACATTTCCGAGTCTTGCTCCAATCACACACACCTGGACACACAGTGAGCTGTCAGGCCGTCACATCTCAAGTTGTAAGACACAGGAGTTTTTATTTGTTTGGAAAAAACCTGGCAATTTGTAGACACTGATATATCACTGATACTAGATAATTCATCGTAAATTCGACATAAGTTAACCTGAACGTGAAATGAGAGTTCAGATGTCATTTAATAAGGAAACTTATTTAATCCCAATGGATATGACCTTTCTTCAGAAGTCGATAATTACTGAATTAACCAAAACCTTACCTGGTTGTTCGGAGCACAAAAGTTCATTGCCTTATTAACCACAGGTCAGTATTACGCTCCGTCCACAAACATTTTATTCCAGACCACTCTTTCAAACTGTTAATTCTTAACACCCATTGTTGAGAACCAGTCGGTGAATACTCTTTTAGTAAATAGGTAAATAATAATGACTTTATTTAAGTTGTCAGGTTCTCGAAGTAATGGATCAATGGACGGTCTTGGTTTGAATTTTCGCTCCGCATAGTGCTTAAATGTTCCAACATTTCGGTTGATCGCACTACCACCATATTCGGGGTGACTGAGTTGGTGCAGGACGACGCTGGGTCGGTACGGGGGAAAAATTGTGTCAGATACGTAGAACATTGTGAGGGTGTCGTGTCAATCACAGCTAAGGAAGAAGGAAAGAGAGGACAGGATTTTCTCGAACCAATGGGATATAAGATTCCAAAGAACTGCCATTTTTCGGGCTGAACCAGCGTGATATTTGGAAATAAAATGAATGGTCACCTTCTACATTACTTTTACTATTAAAAATGTTAGATCTTATGTAGAATTTATGCTGGAAACGTTGCTTTTGATGTGAATAGATCATAACGAAAACGGAAATTCAGACTAAAAAGCAGGAAAATTTTATTTTATGCACTCAATGTTATACTGAATTAACGTTTTTAGAAAATTTAGTAGAACATCAGTTGTCGAGTTGGATGATGACAACCTTGAGTGTCGTGGGGTTAATTAAAAAGATAGAGAAAATCCAATTACATTGAGAAGTCACAGTTCGTTTGTCACCAGGTGCTTCAATCCGATATCAAGATTATACGGGAGAATTCCTCGCAAAGGAACTGTTTTGTTTAATGGCTCTGATGTCTTATATACTTTTAATTATGTAACTGCTAAAGGAATACAATTATCAGCCGATCATCATGCGACATTTCGAATTGTGACGAAGGTCTGTGAATGTAATTGCTAGTATTTCAGTTATGTTGATGACTAAAATTATGTCAATATATTTGGGATGTAGTGTCGAAAATGATGAAGACCAAACGAAGGTGACAATTTGGTAGGAACACATAGAAAACCGATGATAGGCAGCAATAAAAGTTATAGACGAAAAGTCTGAAAGGAAATATCTTGGGAGACGGAAGCATACGTGAATGTCTAAATTCTTTTTGGTGTTTTAAGATGTAAAAAGTGACGAATTCAAAAGCAAATCGTTTCTGTGCAAGATAGTAAGGCGTACTGAAGGAATGAATGATAGCTGTACAGACCCTTAATCTCGTAAGTAGAAGGAGGTGATTGGCCCGCTTCACGCCTTGGGCCCCTTGAAAATTAAAAAGTCCTCCGGTTCCTTTTCAGCACCTGGCTAGGTAGGGCGCAGAAGATTCCGGTTTTCGTACGCACGGTCGCGTCTTGAGAACCTGACGTTTTATAAACTAAAATTATCTTAAAATGGGAAGCTAAGAGGACTAACAGCTAACATAACCTAACGAAGAGCAGATTGGGAGAATTCTCTTCACACCGCTGTCAGTTGTGTAAATGGAGAAATTTGGTGGATCGGTGTGCTATATTTTAATTTTGTAGTCTGTGTAAATCCGGTAAACAGACAATCTTTTGGAATGGCGAGTTACAACACGACGCGGAAACCCAGATCGAAGTATCACCCCTTGTCGGTGCTGTGTTGCTGAATATGATATTTACAGTGACAGCCCGTCTCCTACGTTCGCATCTGAGTTTATCACACAAGTGCCAACACTTCAAACAGTGTAGTTCAAACACCGATTTTAAGCGGCTTTACCTGTGTTTCATATTTACATGGAAAAGTGGCTTGCCTCTGCAAAGTGACTGTTTAGTGTCGTTAGTAGCGAAGTGTGTAATGTGGAGTAAAGAATATGCATTAAGACATTAGCTGCATCTTGTCTTTGTGACTGCATGATGAAGTACACGGAATTTGTTTGGGGGGGGGGGGTGAAGTTTCGTTTGACAGCTCATAGCAGCGAAAGGGGATGATGTTGCTACCAGAAAATTAAGTTAAAGGGAGTGGTGCAGAGAGTACGGTCGTGAAGGTTGGAATATAATATTTACCTCCCTTAGGGAAAGGCGTGCTGAGGTGATTGATATCTAAGGCTGCTTTACAGGCGTGTTCGAAATTATTGGAAGCACCTGTTAAGCTTGTTGTCAGTCCGTCCGTACGCATGCTATAACTAGAGAACAGTGGAAGGTATTTCACAGAGATTTACTGCTGTAAATTTTAAATAAACGCGCCGACCCATTTCAGTCTGATTAAAATCAAACAAAGATACTGGACACTTCACCTAAAAACCTACACGTCTGTGAGCATATTCCGGGCTCTACTTGAGCATACGGCTCTACATGATAAGCAAATATATAAATCTAACACAAGTTGCTTATAAGTATTATATTTTAGAGGTAATTAAGTACAAGGAAATAAGCGAGCCAGGATGACTGCCTCTCGTGATGTATTGATATTAGAGCAGATGTACGATAATAAAAGAAGGGGATCGACTGCCTCGTGTTTGGTTATGGGAGTAACAAACCAACGACGATTATTAAATAATACGATGGCTGCCCGGATAGTATCCAGATATTTTGAATACTTCGAGAACCAGTCGAGTGGCCTTGATGTAACTTGGCAGCCATTCAGAGGAGACCTTGCTGTGTATCCGTGAACATTCACTCTCCCGTGGGCTAGTCAGTCGACAGTGAGAAGCCGTTGACTGAGCATGTGTACTGTGTGACTGTCACATTCACAAATCTCCCCCCTTTCAACGGCGATTTTAGCTTTGGGAAAAGCCAGAAGTCGCAGGGAGCCAAATCTGGGCTGTTGGGGGGCTGACAGACCTGGGAGATCTGTTACTTTGCCAAAAAAAAAAGCCTGCACGAGAGCTGTAGAGTGGGTAGGCGCATTGTCGTGATGAAGCTGATCTGCTCGCTCGGTCATTCTGAATGCGACGGTCACACAGTACACAAGCTCAGTCAACGGCTTCTCACTGCCGACTGACTAGCCCCACGGGAGAGTGACTGTAGACGGATGAACATTAAGGTCTTCTCTGACTGGCTGCCAAGTTACATCAAGGCCTCGCGACCGGTTCTCGAGATATTCAAAATGGTTGAATACTTTCAGGACAGCCCTAGTATTCATCAGTTTGTTAGAAAATTCACAGGTGAAGGAATAGCTTGTGCGGGAGAGTTGATGAAACGCCCACATTTTTCTGGTCGGAGAATCTCAAAAAAACAAAATGGCCTTGAAAATCTAAACTTGGCTGGGAGGATAATATTAAACGTGACTTTATAGAAGTAAGCGTAGTGTGCGAGATTGCAGACTGATTTCGTGTGGAACATGACAGTGCCCAGCGGCAGAATTTAATAAACACGAAAGGAATTTGCGGTCTGCATAAAAGGCTGAGTATATTTTAATCACTTGAGCGACTGCCATCTTCTAAAGCAGGACTCTGTACACCAAGTCAAAATCTCATTGCAGTGTAAGATTATTTAACTGGACTTTTTGTTATTAACATCTCTCTCCTTTAAAGCTGAATATTTCTTCGCCAACTGAGCAAATTTTAATCTTCCATGGACATCCTATACCGAGGTTTTGTAATTATTGTTTAACCTATATAGTGGCCACCAGTAGCTGTTAAGATTCTACAGATATGTAGAGACAAGATACCACTTATTCTTATAATAAAACCAAAGAGATGCACTAAAATCTCAAATTTATTCTTGGATTAGGACAGCTTGCTAGCAAGCTGTCAGCATAACCTGCATGACATATACCTATGGCTGTGTGTACAATGCTAGACTGCTGATGATGGACAGAGAAACTGTCCGAAATATGTAGAGTCCTAATCCAAAAATAAATTTGAGATTTTAGTGCATCTCGTTGGTTTTATTATAAGAATATATCATGGTGTACGGTCCTCTGAATGTCACACAAGATATCACCTCTGTGTGCCCAGATTCACGAAACTTCAGTACATTTCATACAAAGTTCGCTGTTCGGCGAAGAGCAGACTAATGAGGAACACACGTATTCGTCTTTCTGTCTGTGACACAGTTTTAATGTTTATAAACTTCGAGGATGAAGCTGAGAAATTCATTCCCTGTTTTTACTGTCTTCCTCTCATTATGAACCTGCACTTCTAGAATGAAAACAAATGCCTTTTTCATCGTCTGTCTCACTGTCTCCTATACCCTCCACCTCTTTAACCCCATCTCTCCCAATTTCTCGATGCTTCTTTGTTTTGTGTTTTTTGTGTTATTTTCATTTCTCTCAGTCCCCTCTTTGCCATACATCTTACTTCATCTTCTCTTTGCTTCTCCGTTACACTAACTCTTCGGTATAATACGTCTCTTTTCATCTAGCTCTGTTTCTGATTGCTCTCTCAGTCCGAATCCTTCTCCATCTCTTGCAATATGTTCTTGCCTCTGTGCGTCACCCTCTGTCTTTTCCTGTCTTTAGTCTCTGTATATTTTGCGGGCTATTTGCGCCTCTTCCTATTCGAATTTCATAAATGATAATGGTTATCGTTGCTGACAGTTTATGTGAAGCTCTTGGGCTTAATTCTTTGCATGTCTTGGGCTAGAAACGGTTGGCTTAACACAAAACATTTTATGCAAACATCGCACGCGAATAAACACGCATGGTTGTGTTATGTGAAGGATAATAAATGTTATGGTGCTATTTTAAGACTGTGAAGAATGATATATCAAGTAGTAAAAAATCTTTTTATCTCCCTTCCTTGGCTTATAATGCAAGTTACCTTCTTCATGTGAACTCTGTCGGCCGCAGACTAGTAGACATCGCACTTCTTAAAAAGAAACAACAAAAAATGCTGTCAGAAGTTGTGTAAAAATATTCATAGTTTATTCGTCAGTTTATTTTATGACGACCGAAGACAAACGTACGTTAAATATCTGAAAATCAGATGATTCTTTTGAAGAATTGGAACACACGCGAAAGGCATGTTGTGGAGGACGCACGGTGCTGTCTGGTGAGACGGAATAAAATCATAAATATTGAAAATATTTAGGCCGAGTTTCGAACCCACGATACGTTTCAGAAATAATAACCATTGATCCACGACATTTAAAAAGACAGAATCGTACCTTCGCAGTGTTCAGACAGAACGGACAATAATTTAGTCAAAAATTTCCTACCAAGTTAGTTTCGAACTCAGCCGATTTATGTGCGAAAAGAGAGTTTAGATCTTTTTTACGTGTTTCATTTGCGTTTCTTCTTATGCGCAAGTTGCGAGGCGGCGCGAAATCCGTTTCCCAAAGGGTCAGAGCATCATGAATCGGCTGACAATTAATAATTTAACAGGATATCTGAAGGTTTGGAACCCAGTACTGTGCAGTTGCTGTGATCGACTGTTCACGATTTGTCAACTCTGGAAACTGGACTCAGCCTTAAAAATAGTGTATCAGTAAGTGTGTGTGACCAATAGAAGCACGAATTCTCTCTCATCCCTGACAGTTTTGCCCGAAAGTTGGGTGTTATGTTGCATTCAGTTTTTCTGAGCAGAATCTTACTTCAGTCTAATCAAAATCATCCATCTGTACAGCAAGCAAAATAACTTCGACACATACCGGCATACAAATTTCTCCCCCCTCTCTAATTATCCTTCCTGTTTGAAATTTAATATATTCTAATTAATTCAATGCTAGGCACTTGAAGTACATTCATCTCTGCTTATCTAAATTCACTGTGAATTTACGTCATATCAACTTACACCACGGTACAAGTGATTACACCGGAGCATTTTCTTTGATGGTAAGTCGTAGAGCTTATAATTATTATGCAGAGAACTGTACATTTTCGGAACCCGTAAAGTGTTAGTCACACAAACCTGTAAACCAGCCTGCAACTGAAATACTATCGTGATATCTCTGACGCTGACATCAGGAGAGTGAATGGAAAGTGATTCCGGATGACCTGAGAGAAAAATTTATTACAGCAAAACTTTGAAACCTAAGCAATGTGTATATTTATTAAAATGAATCAACTTCATAGCTGATGAAGAAGCGTATTTCCTCATCCGCCAGATTATCCTCTCCCGGCAAGGAAATTTACGGTAAGAATTTCGGGCAGATTAGGACAGAAGACTTAGACGAACTGAGGGATTGCCGGTTCTTGTCGCGACTTACGACTTTCACTGTTGCTTTTCTGCACTTACAGGTGTGAGAGATATTTACTTAAGTTGTTTTAACATAAAGGAGAGGGAGGAAAGAAGTGGAGAGGGATGACGTAGGACGGACAAGTCAAACTGTTTTGGAAATAAACACGGGAGAATTTACGGGAAGATTAAAATGCTGGAACGTTCGCGTAGGAATTAATTTTCATTAGATACTTACATTCCTATTTATACATCGAAAAATCTAATTTTGAGAACAATATTTATTACAATTTTTATAGATCTTAAAAGTAAAATAAGCAGAGTATTGCGCAGTTATGATAATATTTATACTTTTCAGTAAATTTGGGTCTTTGAAACATTGTTACTTTCTTCATCACTTTTTTTATGGTATACTATATTCGACTTTTATGAAAATGAAGAAGAAATGCTGTGTGAATTTATAGAACGCTACGGAATTTATAAACTGCTGTAGATATTTCAGTGTGAGTTACTTCCTTGTAATTTTTCTGAGCAACCGATTTATTGGCTGGGTAGTTGTTGAGCTGGTCAGTAATTTTAAACGCTGCCAAACTACTTTTACCTCGTCAGTTAATTTGTGAATTGTCGGCACATTTCATTCATGTCTTCTGGCCTCAAAACGACAAATACCTTCTTTGCTGTTATTTTAGAAAAGATGTAATGAGTAATTCCGGACAGCCTAAGGTTATTAAATGGAAAAAAATAATTTAAAGAATGTAACGTCATAAGGCAATAAGACATAACTTTGCCGGAGTGGCTGAGAAAATTGCAGAAGTCCTCGCAGCTGGAGATAAACGTGGCTGAACAATGATAGTCGGTTGCCACAGCGCGGCAAGCTGGACTTGACTTGTGACGATGGTTGTGTGACTAAGTCTTAAAGTTTGGGCAAAGCAATGCCTATGTCGCTGTCTGGGTCTACCCGATTCGGATGTTGTTATTAATGTCAATGGTCACGTTGTTCATGTAAACTCTGCAGAGGGAGAAAGGTGCAAGGTGAGGGTGTTGTAATAAGAGTTGTTATACACATCGGGGTTGAAGGATGTTGGCTCAGCTTTAGTCATGAACTAATGAGGTGATCCTTTGAGACTCCATCCCTGTTATTCTGAGGTTGCCCATAAATCTTTAATTAAGAGTGAAACTGTCAAGGAACGTGTGTCAAGTAGCCCACAAGTGTCAATATCTGAGGTCAAAGGTGAAAGATGCAACCAACTAACTTTAAGGGGGAAACTGCTTCTTGAGAAATAATAACCATTTGGCTAATCAGGATATTCTGCCCCTTTAGGGTAAACCCGATGGTTAATTTTCGTGTTGTCAAGAGTCTGTTATTTGTCCCTATACTGAGCACCATGAATACATTCCATAATGTCTCATCCGGTTTCTGTAAAATATGTTTTTAATATTATCCGCCGATTTACTCCAAGTCGTCTCTTGTCAAGTTTTCCGAACAAAGTAATTTTAGCCTGTCTTGACACTTATTTGGTTGTTATACTTCCCGTGCATCACACCCTCCTTGAGATGGTAGCTTGAATTTCACGAACAGTTTCACTGACAGACAAAGTCGTTTGATGCCCGTCCAATCAGATTTGTAGCAGCTGATAGCATAACTGGTTATAGGTAATGGTCCGCTTGCTACTTGTGCGTTAAAATTGTAGGTTAGATTATTTTTGTGTGTTATACGTTTTCATAAACATAGTCGGTTTGTAAGAGATAGAGTAAAATCCGGAACACCTACGTCCAGTTTAGACCCTTCTAACTGTTGGAACGTTAAGTACAAAAACAGAATGGTTACTGGATTTGGAAAGAATTAGAATCCTTTGTTTTTTAGGGTTTGATATTAACGTGACTTAATGCCGTATCACATGGCACCGTGTAGCTGGTCCCATTCATCCTAAGCTGTCACAAACTGCTGCATGTATATCAAGTAGCCACACGTGTGCAACTGTCGCCACCGAAGAAATAATATTTTGAATAAAGATAGACCAACTTGATGTCACTTGCTTCATCATTTCATTATTTAATGCTCAACATGTTTCGGATGTTAGTACATCCATCCTCAGGAGCTTGCGACTTATTTGTTGCGTTATTTCATGGGTTGTATTGCTCTGGTACGATGTGTTTTGGTGTTACGTTGTGGTTTAGCTGGAGTGGTGTGGTATCCTTATGCAGGCTGAAGCATTAGTGCTTCAGCCTGCATAAGGATACCACACCACCCCAGCCAAACCACAACGTTACACCAACAAACATCGAACCATAGCAATACAACCCATGAAATAACTCAGCAAATTAGTCGCAAGCTCCTGAGGATGGATGTATTAACATCCGAAACATGTTGAGCAGTAAATAATGAAATAATAAAGCAAGTAACATCAAGTTAGTCTATTTTTATTCAACTATCAAGATGATGCACGCTCCAATAAACAAAACAAAAAAATAATATTTTATTTAATCATTTATCTGTTAAAATTTTTTACTTCACTGTGAAGTCAGAGAGATTCCTGCTGTGTTTCCAGAAAATGAAAACAAACTAATTCTTGCTTCAACTATTTGAGAGTACTGCTGTAATATGTTAATATAAATATGAACAGTCTGGTTATGTAAGACACGTTAGTGTAAACCGACTGGTAAAACACAAGACTGGAAGGAAAGCAGTAGAGAGAGGAATAAGGTAGAAAAGGAGAAACGCAAATCATGAAGTGAGTTTTGTCTTTAATTTGTGTAGATCACGAAACTTGGAAATGCATACCACTTCTGCAGTTGTAATTACAAAATTACATATCGAGGTTCTTTCAGTTCATCTGATTAATCGGTATGGACATGTTAATGATTATCACCAAGTTTAGAGACACCGGTGAAACGAATAGCGAGACTAAAGGAGCAACATCAGAGGCCTAAAAAGGTTCTAAGCTTCTAAATGAGAATCGAAAACACTAATTTAGAGTTAATGATGTAACAAAATTGCAGAAACCTACTTTATAAAACGTAACCAAATTAGCACACAATTTAATTTTAATTTGAAAATGTATTTTTACTTGTGAAGTTTTTATAACGAATTTGGATCACCTAATATTCATTGTCAAGGGAATTAAGATGATTACACAAAACCTTTTTATATCTAGGGCTGTGAAAATGTTAATATTATATAATCCCTTGTATATTCCTGAACGGACTAATGCGTTAATGACAGAACAGTACGGAGGTGGTCATGCTGCTTTATTTGAAATGACTCGTGAAACGCAATCCACAGTAAAATGCGCACGCACCAAACAAAATAAATAAAACCTACATGCGAAACCACACAGCCCACACCCGTTTCGTACACAGGTGGGACAAATGAAAAGGATTACAACCTACTGCAACAACAGCATGACACAAAAGTACAGCACCTTCATAGTATATAAAGTTATACATAACCCTTATGCTTGTAAACACATAACAAATATACTTACTTTAGCTTATGTATGATTCTAATTACCACATTACAAAACAAAACCTCGAACATGAAAACAAATACATGAAAAGAGTGCAAAAATTCATTTGTTTTTACAAATATTTCGATATTCATATTACGTTGGTATAGTCAATAGTAAATCTGGAGAAAAAATTCAAAACTACTATTCTAAATCTCTTCGAAGAATTAAGCCAAAAAATAATTTTTTATGTTCTGTCAGTGTAGGTCGACGTAGATAGAGTTATCCTTATATAAAAAAGGAAAAGTTAGTACGAAAGTAAATTACTCTAAATGGTAACCCTTTAATAAACGTTTTACAGATAAAGGTAATCAGACTACATTGCGTCACACTGCCATCAATGTATATACCGCTGTATAATACGATCGGCTGTTAAATATAGAAGTAAACACTTCATGTCATGTACAACATGTACATATAAAAGGTAAGATTATTATTATTATTATCATAATCATCATTACACAGGTATTATTATTATCATAATCATCATTACACAGGTATTATTATTATCATAATCATCATTACACAGGTATTATTATTATCATAATCATCATTAC
>Ga0123354_10017739_pt1 | contig 11155 bp, 11 predicted proteins | sample TergutLab28metaG_2_FD_97872 | JGI IMG/M metagenome (GOLD analysis project Ga0123354, IMG submission 97872) | Labiotermes labralis P4 segment gut microbial communities from Petit-Saut dam, French Guiana - Lab288 P4 | ecosystem: Host-associated > Arthropoda: Insects > Digestive system > Gut ... | reverse complement strand
TTTTCCTCTTCAGTGGATACTTCCGTTGGTGCGTGGACGTTTATAATTGTATAATTGAAGAATTTTCCTTTAATTCTCAGGGTACAAATTCTTGTGCTGATTGCCTTGAAGTCCATGACCAGAGTTTTAAAGTTCTTCTTCACAACAAAACCAACTCCCAGCATATGATGTTTCCTGTCACAACTGTAAATTATAGTGTGATCCTTTTTTTCTAGAGTTCCTTGACCAATCCAGCGTATTTCCTGTATTGCTATAATTCCAGTCTTATATTTGTCAATTTGGTCAAGTAGAAGTCTAAGTGCTCCTGCTCGATATAGAGATAGGACATTCCAGGTCCCTAGATAAAATTCATTCCTTCTCCAATATTTTCTGTTCCGTGTCCTGCCTAGTTGTCCTTCCATCAGTCCGGTTTCTACTCTAGTGGTTTTTGTAACAAGAAATTTTTCCAAGGTCAGAGAGTCAGTCCAGCGCTCAACCCCCAACCTGGAGGACCAGGGTGCCTCTCTTAGTCTGACCTCTACCCTTCGACCTGTCTGCCAAGGGTGACCCTACCATTAACTACGCTACCAGCGGCATAGCTCTATGGGTTATTGGGGTACTCAAGCTCCCCTACCATGACAAGGTGGAGGCACCAACAGGGGAGGGAAAACATGTACAATTACCAAAAATACATAAATAATGCCACATTTTATAACAGTACAAGTTGTACACAAACTTTCCTTCTCAGTATTTTCTCCATGTGTACTATAATAGAAAATAAATAGTGTATTGGTACCCATTCTTTCACGCCTCATTGTTTTAATGCTGTTTGGGTGACTGCACTTTGTGTCAGTCACCGTGCTTTTGCCATGTAGTTCCCAAATGGTTTATTGGCAGTTACAGCATTGTTTTAGGTGCGTTCGCAAAATTGTGAAAAGCGACTATTAGCTTCATCATGTCTGTCCTTTTGTCTGTCCGCATGGAACTTGGCTCCCACTGGACAGATTTTTGTGAAATTTGATATTTAGGATTTTTCCAAAATCTGTTGAGAAAATTCAAGTGTATTAAAATCAGATAAGAATAAATGGTACCGTACATGAAGACCAATATATATTTTTGTATCATATCTCACACATTTCTTCTTAGAAAGAGAAATGTTTCAGACAAAAGTTGTAGAGAAAATCCAAACACATTTTGTGTTCAGGGACAACTTCTTTTTTTGAGAATCATACTGTTTATTAGCATGTGAATAATGTTCCAGATGGGGGAAGTCCACAGATGACAATATGGCTCATGCGCATTGCATGCTGGTTACCTAGGGGTACAAATACTAACACACACTCAGGTCATGTAATACTCACTGGTTTTCCACAGGAACAGTAGTTGTATGACCATGCCTCAGTGTTATGTTACACATTCATTGCCTGTATTGTTTTGACCTACTAAGCAAATGTTACAATGATACTACCATTCACTTAATAAACACTGACACTGATGAATAATTATAGCAGTGACCTTAACGATGGTAATATGGATTATCTGTGGGTGTGAAATTACCTGTGTAGTAAGGCGTGTGAGTGTATATGATTATAACTATGAAGTAGTCTGCATAAAAAAACAAATAAATAAAATGAAAAGAACTGGCAAGATGACAATTAACACAACTTCTAACCTAAACATCTTCATTCGTACCTATATCAAACTGGCACAACCAATGTCCTAACCTAACAGCAGCAAGAATCTCAACAACAATAATGAAGGGACAGAGTTATAAAAGGTGTAAGAGTGAATTTAGTCAATCATGACAACGACAATATGTAACATATACCATCTGTGATAAGTGTAGGCTAGAATTCCTCAATTTACATAGGCTAAAAATTAATTTTCATTGTTTGTTTCTATATTAATATCAGTAACATACTAATTTTTCAGGGAATAAATTTTGTCTTATATGCTGGTGATACTAATATACTTGTTCTTGATAAAGAGGAAGAGGTCTTTCAACATAAAATGCAACAGCTAGAATTTTGGTTTTGCAAGATTCATCTCATAGTAAATATTGATAAAACATGTGCAATATCATTTCACTCCCACCAAAACAGATATCCTAGTGGATCTCGCATTATGTTTGATAACAATGAAATCACAGACAGTTCAGAATTAAAATTTTTAGGACTATTTATTATGGAGAATTTAGCTTGGCATGTTCAAATTCAATCCTTACATGCAAGTTTCAGTAAAATCTATTATATGATTAAATCTCTAAGGTATGTCATGGGTACCCAGATGATAATGGAGCTGTACTTTGCATATTTTCAAACAAAATTAAGGTGTGGAATTATGTCATGGGTTGGAGAGCTGAAATCTGTAAAGATATTTCAAGCTACAGGGAAAGGTGAATCAATTAATTACTGGTGTACATAAATGTGAATCTTGTAGGCGCATATTTAGAAAATTTCAAATACTAAAACTGGCCTCACTGTATATTTTGGAGGTGTTATGCTCTATAAAACAGTGTGAAGGGAATTTAAAAGAAAAATTTGGAATACATATTCATAATACAAAAAATATATTTGATTAACACACATGCTACTGCAGTACCGTTTTATATCAGAGAAGTGTGACAAACATGGGAATTATATTATGGACATGAAATTTAGTTTGCAATGGCATAGGATGTGAAGTAGGGTCTTAGTCATATAGCCACATCTGTGGCATTTCCTGTTTCTGTTGCTGAATCGTTGACTCCTATTAAATGGGACACAATCTAGTTGAGCTTGATGGATGAAGCACTAGTTCGTGAAATGTGTGAAGTCACTCCTCAGGAAGTGGTTTGGTGGGTTTGTGGAACTGGTGACCTCATATACTTTGCCTTGGTTGGGCTTAGCTAAAAGTTTTGACAATAGTATTCACAGATGGAGTTGTGGAGGGTGTATTCAGCTACTCCCCTCCAGAGCACTAATCCATTCAGATGTAGGGTCATTTTGTCATCATCGACCCAAAACACATTGATTTTAAGTCGCCACATTGTGGACCGAAGACAAGTCCATATATTTGATATATCAGTGTACTCATTTGTGGAGGCCCCCTCCATACCACCCCACAGGAAGTTGGCTAAGTCTTGCGGCTTTGGTGGTCGTCTGATGCGTTTCTTCTCTACACTTTTCAGGAAGGCCATAGATAGTTGTCTCAAGTGCACAGATTGGCTGATGTTGGCCACTACGTTATTGGTAGGAGGTTTAGGCATCCCTTTTGGTAACTGAGGTAGAGGGTTCGGCACTGGTCATTTGGGGTAAGTTGTGCCATTTCTTTCCGATACGTCTGATATCTCTGTTAATCAAATTCAGTGGTCCTTTCTGAAAAACGCCGTTCTTGAGATGGAAGGAAACGCATGGAGTGTTTATGGCATCCAACTTTGGCCACGGAACCAGTCACTTATTTTTATTTTGAAGTTTGTCTTTGAGGGATATGTCGGCAGATTGGGCTTCATGGCAGCCGGTCGGTAAACCGAAGTGTTCGTATACCACCATTTCGGAGAGAGCTGATGCGACGCTTTGCTGTATGTGGAACTGAATGGGTAGGGTCTTTCCTCTTTTGCCTTCTCTGCCTGTAGAGGGTCATCAAATTTTTTCGCATTTTGCTCGTAAGTACGTGTTATACCAACGAAACCAGCGTCTACACGTAGGCTGCTTGATAGGTTCTCTGCCTGGCTAACAAGTACGAGAACCAAACAGGTCCGCACATGTGTTTGATTACTTGAATTCTCATTTTAATGCTCACTGCCATCTACCGGGAGGAATGGCGTTCGTAGACTTCACAGCACCCTGCAGCAAAACGTAGTAATCTGTGATCTCAGCTCATGTAATCCGTGACTAGTTCGCCATATTGTGTTTTAAATTGGAGAAAGTTATGTGGTGTATGAGATTGTTTTAAACGCAATTTTAAAAAAAGTGGAAATGTTGTGTAGTGCATATGTATGTGTGTAAAATAATAATGGCAATATGTCTGGCAAGAAGGCGGATTTTAGAATCTGAAAGTAAGAGGTAAGTGACTTACGTTACGGTAACTTTTAAATGTCAGCACGTGTGTGGCTGACGACGGTATGGTTTTTATGGTGTAATTTTCAGCTGCTGCCAGCAAAATGAAATGAAGCACATGTGTGAAAGAAAAATATGTGAGTGAAAGTAACGGAACAGATCATGTATGCTAGTTCGTTGCTCTGGGACCCCACTTACTCTTCGAGTCGGTGTCCCTTCTCCATACGAGGCTGTGGCTATGCGCAAGGTAGTTTAATGTGACAGTTAAAAGTCTGCTCGCAGTTGGTGCACTTTGTTGGCGAGAGACCATTTGCATATAAGTAGAAACTGTTGTGCCAGGTGATGGAAATTTCCCAACTGTGACTGTTGAGACGACACCCCGCCCTCCAAGAGCCTGGCCCTTTGCCGCCTTGAAGATGGAGGCATTGTCCAAGACAATGGCCAACTGCGTGGCATCACAGCCAAAATTAAGGTAATCTTCAGTGACACACATTTTATTTGTTAATTGAAAATCTTGAATTTGTATACTGATGGAGGGGTTGGAGTCACGATTGTGCAGTCGATCCCTTTCCTTGTATATACTTCCATGCAGCCAAGTACGAGGTGCTGCTATAGTGAAGGTATGAAGGTGAGCATTATGCGAGGCAATGAGCATGGATGTTTTGGGAGTTAAAAATGGATGCATCTGCACATTGTCCAGCACAATTGTATTACAGGTTTTATGTGAAGGTACTTGGTGCAGAATGATGCATACTATAGTTTCTAGCTGTTTGTGTGGTTGGAAACTAACAGATAGTGTAAACAAATCCATTAACTAAAAATGGATATTGGAGGAATTTTCTTTGATTCAGCAAAGGCTTTTGAATGCATGAATCATGAAATTTTGTTAGCTATATTACATTTATATGCAGTTTTGGGGGTATCTGAATATTGGTTCAGGACCTGTTTAACCAACAGAAGACAGAAAGTTGAAGCAAAATAACCTACTATGGCCCTAAAGTTTTTCTCTGACTGGGGTATGTTGAAACATGGAGTTCCCCAAGTTGTAGGGCCTCTGTTGTTTATAATATATATATGACCTTCCCCTGACAATAAGTTCTGCATCAGAACCAGTATTGTTTCCTGGTGATACTAGTGTCATAATCTCCAGCAGAAATTTCAAAGATTTCTGTTCAGTGTCAAATGTAGTTGTCTCCTATTATTAAATGGTGTGCTGCTAATAATTTAGTTCTAAATGTAGTTAAAATGAATATAATGAAATCCATAACAAATAATTTATCACATTCTATATTGCATATTGATTATAAAGAAAAAGTATATTAAAAAAACAGTGAATACAAAATTTTTTTGTTTACAAATTGATAACCACCTAAATTGGAAGAACCATATTGAGCAAATGATTCCTAAGTTACGTAGAGCTTGTTATGCTGTTAGGTTGATGACTCATATCAGTAACATTAACACAAATCAGTTTACTATGCATAATTTCTTTCTGTTGCGAAATATGGAATAATTTTTTGCAGTTACTTTTCCAACAGTTGGAAGATTTTCACTCTACAAAAGAAAATTATCAGAACCTCCTGTAGAAGTCTATTTCAACAATTACAGATTCTGTCTGATCCATGCCATGATATCCTTTCATTAATAACTTCATTCATTATAAATAATCAGGAAATTTTCCAAACAAATTCATCTATACGCAATATTAATACAAGTCGTCATCATCATCGACCAAAAGCCAACCCAGCTTATTTTCAAGAAAGTACATTCTGTGCTGGCTTAAAAATTTTCAACAGTTTGCCACCTAGTGTAACATTACTCAAGAATGACAAGACAAAATTTTAAGCAGCCTTAAGAAAATACTGACATACACAATCCTTTTACTCCGTAGATGAATTTTATATGTGTAATGATGATTTGTAATATTTTTGTAAAATGTTTGTAGTTTTTTACACTGTAAATTTGTGTATATGACTTGTTCCACATCATTTTGTCTTTTTGACATATTTAATGGATCCATGGAATGCATGTATATCTGTATGTGTATGTATATATGTTGACAGCCCCAGAGAAGCATCAGTGAAGAATCGGATGTTCAGAGTACCAAGGGATACCATTGGTTTCAGGGTGAAAGAGGGAGGGTTACGCTTCCTTCCTGCGTGAACACCATCGACTAGGACTCTGGAAGGGTGCCTGAGACCAACCAACAGGAAGTCTCTGTGTTAGAGGTGTGTGTCATGTCTGAACTTAATTATGGCATGTGTTGTATAGAGTCCTGACTCAGAGGGCTGTCCTGAGTGACCACTGGCATATACATGGGAATCTTTCTGAGGTCAGAATTTTGTTTCTTGCTAAAGTGATCAAATGTGTTCCACACTGAGTTAATTCTTGTGGAATAGGTTTTATTGTTTATTAATGTCTGTCTTGGTTCATGCCTAAGTTTATGCTCTGGCTCTTCACTCTGTGATGAATTTTTGAAAGGGAACCATTTCCTAAAATATGGCTAGGGCTTATGTGGAATGTGTGGATAATTGAAGGGTTCTTACCATTTTTTGTGTATGACATAGCATACTTTTTAGGTGTATTTGCAAAATTGCAAAAAGCAGCTACTAGCTTCATCATGTCTTTCTGTCCATCCGCCTGTCAGCATGGAACAGCTTGGTTTCTACTGGACTTATTTTTGTGAAATTTGATATTTGAGTATCTTATCTGTCAAGAAAATTCAAGTTATATTTAAGTCTGACAAGAATAACTGATACTTGACATGAAGACCTGCTTACATTTACGGTATTATCTCACTCATTTCTTAGGTTGAGAAATTTTTCAGACAAATGTTGTAGTGAAAATGAAACACACATTTTATGTACAGTAACATTTTATGAAAGCTGTGTGGTGTATGAGATAACGTGGAAAAAATATGGTATAGCCAGACACACCACACATGACAATATAATAAGGCACATGCACTTGGCATCCCAGATAATTAAGGCTACAGACACACTTGGAACATGTAATACTTATTGCTTTTCCACTGCAACAGTGGTTTGGCAGATGCCCTGTTTTGTTTATACGCACATTGCCTGCCTTTTTTTTGTATAAACACTGGTAAACAATAAGTTATCAGCCAAGTAAAACATCAAAACCATAGTCAGGTTGGCGCTTCTGGTTTCACTCTTCTGTACTGTTATGCCCATCCATACTCCTTTCTTGTGACCTTTTGTCATTGCCACTATTGATGACTCGTTTGTCACATGGCTCATCTAATTTCATGTAAAATGGTGATACACGAATTACACGATTGTGTGTCTTACCCTGTGAAATGTGGTATTACACCCTTGAATGGATATAAAAACATGAAAATAATGGAAACAGAAGATAAATTTGACAATGTACAGTGGAATCCTTTATGTAATGAAAATTTTTTCTTTTGTTTTCAATTAAAGCCAAAATAAGTAATGTATTCTTTTCCCATATTTAGTGACTGGCATGAGTTTAGTATAATAATTTTGGACTTACTAGCACTCATACATTGCTCTTATATTACTGTGATTGAAACTGTAGTGCCTTGTAGAGAACACTATTTTATTCTATTCCATTTCATTTTATATATTTCATGTATGTTGGTAGCATTTTAAGGACAGCTGGGTGCATCTCCCAGTTGAACAAACAGGAAGGCCAGATCACATATCATTCACATAGCAACAGCAAACAGTTGAAACTGCAGAAGACTGTTGCTAGGTGAATGCAGGAAATGTTGTCTTTGGCTTAGAAGCATGGTGTGGTTTTGTAAAGTGACAAGAGAGAGTCTTTGTTGAAACTTCGGTAACGACAGACACCTGGGGGGCCAGAGAAGGAGCAAAATTTATAAGTTGTGGGCTTTGTTGCTAATTATTGTGCCAGGTAAGCATGGTTAAGTTGTTTTGTACCAAATTGAAGTGTAGAAATGATTCAGATTATATTTGGTTTTATTTGAGGTGATCATACTTAATACAAAATTATATAAAAATCGTTGGATTTGTAATTCTTATGGAAATTCCTTTATAGGAAATTGTAATCTTTGTGCTGGAGAAGCACCCTCTGCTGTGCCTTAGATTTTGATTGGGTTATTGTACTTTCTTTAGTGTTGTATATTTATGTAATATGTTGCAGTGTTGTAGAATATATTATTTAGTGAAATATGTTATAGTAATGTCCAAAGTGGAGGCGGTGGATACCCTTTCTAGGTAATGGGGTCGGTGGTTAGGACGACCGCCACACCACATTACAAAACGGTGGACAGTATGCATATTTTATCAAAATTGTGTGTGTAATTTTTCATAACTGCTGTTGTTGTGTAAAAACCTTCATTTAGTAGAAGAAAGTTATTTTTACAGCAATTCTTCAAATATGCAGTACAATGTATTTAGAACATGTAGCCACCTGTTATCAAAGTTGCAAGTCTTACACTAACAGCTGCACAGATAATTGAAAACATTCCCCATATTCAAGAAACATTTAATTTACATTGAAAAGTACCACATGTAATTCTGTATGAATTGTTTTTTCCCTCATGGCGCATTGTCCTAGAGAATAGCTGACATTTTTGGGTCTCACTATCACATATGTTGTTGAAGGGAAAAATTGAAAGTACCAACAGATTCACTTTTCCTAGTATTTGTCTCTTTACAGATTTCTATAATCTCAGGCTTCATAGTGAAAGTGAAAGGTTTGTGGAATGTGTTCAGTAGACTTAGAGCAGTTACTTTCCAAGTGAGATGCAGTCAAAGGTTGTTATATAATTTCTAAAATCCTTCAAGCTGTCATATTCAAAGTGAAGTGTCTTGATGTTGCTGAGATACTTCAGACTGCCCCAGATGATGCAGGTCATGGTCTGTTCAAAATGTGTCATGCCACATTATAGTGAATTGAATGTTGTTGCATTAATATTGGTCAAGTTTTCAGAGTTTTTGAACCTGCAGTTTTCAAGTAGGTTAAATGCCTTCAGTTTGGTTTATATACAGGGTAGTTATATTTCTTTGGAATTCAGAATATGCTCACTGTTGTACTTGGGACTGTATTTTACCAGCGAAATGTATAAAATCATGCAGTGGCAAAGAGAACATTAAGGCAGTTTGAAGTACTCTGGCAAATGCAGTTACAGGAGAAGTTTTGCCCTTCCGCCATATGCATTCAGTGGTATAAATATGGTACTCATTTTATGCTACAGTAAGAGCCACATTTGCAAGTAAGCTGATGGTGTTGCATACAAATTAAACCACCAAATACGCTTTGTCTATGGAAAGTCCATAACAGCCTATATTACTGAAACTCTGACCTGCATCAGCCTTTAAAGGGTGATTGATGAGTCAAGATAGTTGTAGACATGGGTATAGACATGCATACGAGGGATGCTGATAAGTCTTGGGCTTTAAAAAAAAATGAGCTACTGGTGTGACACAGGTACTTTATTCAACATAAACCACTTGAGTTCAACACACTTCTTACTCCACTGCTCCAACTTCCTTAAACCATCCAGATAGAATGCTGATGGTTGGGCTGCAAACCAGTCATCTGCATCAGTCATTGAGTCGTTAGTGGTTGAAAATTTTGTACCCTTCAGATCTTTTTTCAAGTTTGGGAACCAATAGTAATTTGAAGGGGCCAGATCAGGTGAACAGGCAGGGTGTTTTAGCACTTTTCACAGCACAGATCAGCCAGTTTCTGCTGCATGATGGCAGTTGTGTGTGACGAGGCACTGTCCTGGAGAAACAGCACTCCTTTTTACAGCTTCCCCTGCCATTTGGAGACCACTGCCTGCTTCATTTTGACCAAGAGAGATGTGTAGTAGCTTGCTATCACTGTTCTGCTCTTTTTGAGGTAGTCAACCAGCAGTATACCATCTTTGTTTCAGAAAACAGACACCATGACGTTGGAGGCTGGCTTCTGTGTTTGAAACTTTTTGGGCGAGGTGAAGCACTGTCTCAGCTCCTTAGATTGTTCTTTTGTCCCTGGATCATGCATATGTATACATGTTTTATCCACTGCCACAAGTTGAGCCAAGAAACTGTTGTGTTCCATCCAAAGTGCTCAGTAATTGCCTTTGAAGCCACAGCATGATCATGCCTTAATCCACATTCAGTCATTTTGGCTCCCATTTGGCAGAGAGCTTTGTTATGTCCAACACATCATGGACATTGAAACCTACACATTCCAGAGATATCTCCAGAATATCTGCTATCTTTTTGGCTGCAATTCTATGATCTGCCAAGACCATGCTGTGAAGGGCATCCACATTTTCCAGCATAACAAGTGTCCTGCCTGGACAGTATTCAGCTTCACTGCTGAAATATCCTGTCTTAATGTTGGTGCTTCCTCCCAATTGCTCCATCATACACTTCACCTGAATATTGGCAGGTTGCTGACATTAGTTTGAAATGAGGAAGAAATAATATGATTTAAAATGCTAAAGTCGTATGTCCTTCCTTCACGACATACAGTTCACATGTTGTGTACAATGGAGTAACCTGGCTGTTCTACCAATACTGGTCCTTCCTACAACATGGCAGTGAGGTCTGGACCAGTGTTGGTAGCTCTGCCAAGGTTCCTGTACTGTACACAAAATTCACATGGAAAAATGTCCACTACTTGCATACAGTGAAGATAGTAGTATTGAGAACGGAGTGTACAGGGTTCAGCAGAAAGTGAGACAGCGTCAATTTTAATGGATAATGGACATGTGTAAGAAGAGAATTAGATTAAACTTTTAATGTGATACCCTATTAATTTAGTGTATTAAATTTCAATAGCTGCACAAGTGTTCAATTCCTTGATTTTACATTCATTTTTAAAAGGTCCCTTCAGGAACATAAATCCAGGTTTCACTAAATACACAGTAAACAGGGAGATGGCAAGCTCCTCCAAAATATCAACACAAATTATCAATTTATATGGCACTATATCCCCTACAAAATTGGAATCTTCTCCAACACCACTGCAAGCACTCCATGCCTGCATTGCTCAGGAGTTAAGAAAGAACTTCCATTTCACTCTAACGTCACAGTGCATGTTCAGTATGCCTCAGTAACTAACTGCTGCCATCTAGAATAACTTTAATGAAGTTCTGAAGAATAAAGCAGCCATTTGCTGTGAAACACTGAAAA
>Ga0123354_10017738_pt1 | contig 11155 bp, 4 predicted proteins | sample TergutLab28metaG_2_FD_97872 | JGI IMG/M metagenome (GOLD analysis project Ga0123354, IMG submission 97872) | Labiotermes labralis P4 segment gut microbial communities from Petit-Saut dam, French Guiana - Lab288 P4 | ecosystem: Host-associated > Arthropoda: Insects > Digestive system > Gut ... | reverse complement strand
CCAAAACAGGATTTCTCGGATACGATTCATCGGCGTTTAAAAGTTCTTCGACAGGTCTGGGCAAAGCGCCCGGATTTTCAAATTCAATGCGGTTTGTAAAAACTCGGATTCTTGGTTTCATTGGGCTAAAATAGTCGGTGTGTATCAACATATTAACTAATGCTTCACGCAAAGCGTCTATTTCTTTTGTATCTTCGTGTCCGATACCCATTTCGCCGATTGTCAGCGGATTGTTTGCATAAATACGCAAACGTTGAAATAACACAAAATAGTATTCCCAAAGATTTTCCTGTTCGGCAATTCGATATGTATAGCGAGGCTCGGCATTTGCGTAACTCGTGCCGGGAATTTCCAAATAATCAATTCTAAAATCTTCAATGTGGTCATTTATTTCCTCGTTTTTACCGAGAAAGAGCAAACCGCCATAAGTGAGTTTGCCATTTTTTACAATGTGAAGTTTACGATTAAAGGTTTCGTTGTCCATTTTGTTATAGTGTAAACGCGGAACCATTCGTTGTAAATAATCGCGGAAATTATCGTAGGATGCAGTGTTTAGTGAATTTACGCTTGTTCCATCAACCACTTTTCCGGACATCGTTCCGAAAGATTGGTCGCGATACAAGGCATTGATTTCAAATTCACTGGCACGTTGGTCGCCGCTGCCGGTACGAATGAAAGTGTTTTGTATATTATTGAAATAAACAGGTTTAACTTCAGAGGACGGAATAAAAAACGCCAAAACGGTTTTGCCATCGAATTTGTATCTTTTTGCTTGTGGCGATAACTTGACATTGAATTTCGTCTTTGAACGAAGCGTTGTAAGCATATCGTTTTCAATCTTTTCAGGGTCTTCAACGCCAACGATTTCAAAAACTTTCTTCTTTTGCGATACGCCAAATACAACCCATCCTCCCGATGTATTGGCAAACGCGCTGACCGTTTCCCAAACATCTTTGGGGATGTTTTTCTGGGCAGTTTTGACTTCAAAATTGTCCCATTCGATGTCTTGGAGACGTTGTAATAATTGTTGTTTGTTCATATATTGGGGGTTTTTGCAAAGTTATATGTTTTAAAGAAGATTTTTAAAGAATCCAAATTCATCATCGACCAAAGCTCTGCGATCTAATCCAAGATTACGTTTTTCGCAAGATGTTTCTGAAACTAAACAGCAAGAAAAACAAGCAGCTAAATTAAGCTGGTCTTCATTCTCCCAACATAGCGGATCTGAAGTACATTCTTCAGCACGCTTAAGTGCTGATTTAATAATTCGTTCAATCAGACGAGGTTGTCCTTGCCAAACAAGTCCTCCAATACTTCCTTCAGCTCCATCGGTAGTGAAAATAAGCACACCGAACATTCGGTCAGAATAGTATAAACGTTCTTGAAGACTTGCTGTCGGGTAACCACAACTAAACTCTAATTCTTTTAGAATCAGATGCGAGAATGTGTGTAACAAATAGAATACAGGCGCACCATATTGCAATATCTCCTCTTTTAGAGATTTACCTAATTCTCCCTCTGGTTGGTCATAACGTTTACAGAATATAACCTTGTGAGTATTAGCCCATAATTTCACGCTTTCTATATCAAATTCAAAAAATATACCTTCACCGAAAGTCTGATTAGCAGGTAATGTATAAACTTTTTCAACAGGTTCGTTATAAATATGTTGCCCTTCTTCACGTTTTACAATACCATCTATTCGTTTGGGTGTTGGTAATGAAACTCTACTAAATCCTAATTGCGTTAATGTCAATGCTAGAGTATTGACTTGCTGAATTTTTTTAAAATACGGTTTAAATGTTTCAGGCAATTGAATATCTTTAAATTCTAAGTTTTGTGAATCAGGAAGTGATTGAATATTAGACGAGAAAACCTTAAATTCGTCATATCGATATTGTTCGTGAGAATCATTTGGCTTTTCTATTGCTTGTAAAAATCTATTCTTAATGCCATTAGTATCTTTCTCGGAAATAGTTATACCGGAATTATCAGCGTTATCAATAACATTTATACTATTCCAATAAACATATTTTGTTAAACTCGGATTAGCGTCGAGTGCTTTGGGAAACCATTTTGTATTTAACAAATCAAGTACTTTCTGTTGATTTGCAGATAAGATTTTCCCTTGCAGATAGCAATAGGGAATAAACAAACTACTAAAAGAATCAGCATAGTAAACACTGTTACTTGTTACCAATGCCATTTGCATAATGCCATGTCTTCCGTTTGGGTCTTTACATTGTTTGTCGGATTTTGTTCCTATCCCATTCCAAGGGGTTTCTCCCTTACAGAAAGGTTTAATATTCATGATACCTTCCAAACTATATGATTTTTTACATTTCTCACATTTTAATGTACCCCAACTCTCAGAACTATTACGGTTTTCTATCCATTGGAGTTTATGTTTTCCTCCACTTTCACAATCGCTACACTCATATCCAAATAAATCAAAGCCATTTTCATTCGATATGTCATTTTTTTTCCCTTCTATACCGGCACAGAAAAGCTGATACCACGGGATATCAGATATATGACCATTTTTGCAAATAAGTAAAATAGGAATCTGTATTAATGGATCATAAATATCTTTTTCTTGACCATTATCTTTAAATTTTCTATTTGTTTTAGAAAAAGCATCTCTTGGCGGTGCAAAATATTTTATATCTCCTCCATTGCAGCGATGCTCTTTCCATAAATCTCTCCATTCTTCCAATGGTTTGAATAATTGCTTTTTTCTACTATAAAACCAACGTGGAAAATGAATAGCGGAAATTATAAAATGCTCTACAGGAAGTTTTGCTCCAGTCAATTCTTCATATTTTACATACAATGGGTGTTCTATTTCCTTCGGATAATTCCAATCCGACAAAACTAAATGGGGTACTTCAACCAAAATCATCAAATTTATAATGCCTTGGTCTTGTTTTAGAAAGTCAATGAAACGAGGGTCATTAATAATGTTCACTCCTGATCGTTTTGCAATTTCTTCTGGATTTTTTTCATCAAAGTTCTCTATTTGTTTATTTACGTCTTTAACAAATCCCCATAGAGATACTGTCTGTGGCATAATGAAAAAACCAGCCTTGGTAGTTATTAATGAACCAACTCCCGCATTGGAAGAAAGCACTTTATATTTCCCTACGCCTTGATTGTATTGTATATCTTTATTAATGTCCATTTTATTTCTCTTTTATATTGATTACTGCTTCTGATTCAACATTTCTAAGCGACATAGGAACTGCCCACAGATTTTCACTTTCATCATCTTGATAAGCATCTAAAGATAAAAATAAATCTTTATATTTTATATGATTTCGACTATTTCTATTAAGAAAGTCAGAGCCGGAATATCTCAAAGAATAATTGTCGGATTGTTGTTTTCGCGCTAATTTTTGCCATTGCTCTAAAGCTTCTGTCATAAAGTTTTCAATATTCTGTTCCAAATCATTAGTCAGCAAATCTTTTAGCCCCTCATTCAGATTCTGCTGTGTCCTATCAAGACGAACTTTGAAATATTTGCTTAAGTCGTTTCTTATTTTAGCAACTAATTCATCATTAATAAGTGCTGCACTATCTGCAAGTCGTGGGTAATAATGACGAATCATTGTTGCTAAATAGAGCGGCAAATATTTTGCCACTGACTTTTTTGAGAACGGAGTTATTGAAATGGGTTCAACATAATAGTATAACTTTTCATGAAATTCCCGGAATCGTTCAAAATGAGAAAGGTCGCGGGTTTGGAATGGATTATGTAAAGTAATAACTAATCCTAAATCATTACGAGCCACTCGGCTGCTTGCCTGAATATATTCGGCAATGTTACGTGGCATCGAATTCATTACAATGGAATTAAACCTATCAACGTCAAGACCGACGGAAATCATATTTGTTGCTAAAATCAAGTCAGGAGGTGTAGTACTCCTCAACCATACATTTTGTTGATTTTCCTTATGTGGCAAACGACTATTTGCACTCCATCTTTTTTCCACCTCTGCAAGCTGACCATTAACTTCAGAACCGGTTAGTCTACCAGTTAATTCTGATTTTTTAAAAGATGAATCATAACCATAAAGACACTCAAGCATATTGTCGTAACGAAGTACACGTTTAAACAATCGGCGTGTATATTTTGTAAATTCAGTGTAGAATTGAGCATCAGTTTTACCAAATTCTTTAAGACTATTGAAATAGGCGATAATCGAATGATAATAATCAATTGCTTTTTCAACCTCTTTATCAGTCAACATATTTGCATATTCTCTTTCAAATAGAGCCCTATGAACAAACATTGTGGCAATTAAACGCATTTGCATTGTCATTTGTGTTCGTCCGGTTGGAAGAATACCGATATATTTACGTTTTGATATATAATGGACATTACCATCAATTTTTTCTCTCTTATAAAAAGCAAAAAACGAATCGTCGTAATCAGTTCCGTTTTTTGGAAAAATATTTACATTACGGTCATATAATGCAAGGATTTGTAAATCAGTATTTCGAGTTGTCGCTGTTGAAGAAATAATCTTTGGTCGAACCGTGAGTTGCTGACCGTTTTGTAATGTTTTCTTATACGAGCAAAGTTGGTCAATAGCGCTTTCAAATAAACCTACCGCAGAACCTAACGGACCAAACAAGAGGTGCAATTCGTCTTGAATAATTAGTGCCGGCGGAAGATTATTTAATCCTCCCTTTCCGAATAACCGCCGAGAATCTTGGTTTGTTTTCTTATCATCTGTAGAGACTTTATGCCCAATAGCTGCAAATTTATCTACCGTACCAAACAATAATGTTGGAGGGGTTGAATAGATATATTCATCGCACAACATCACCGGTAATTCATCAGAAAAAGTACAACGAATATTTTTACATTGAAAAATAATATTAGGGTTGCTTTCAGTTCCTTTATTTTGAAATTCTAATAATTCCCCACACCAAGGGCATCTATCTAATGGGATTTTGGATTCCGGACGTTTGTTATTGGTAATGTTATTCCATTTTCGACATTCTTCAAGAAGCTTTGTTGCTTTATTGGGTAACGAATCATCACCTACAAATAATCCGATAGAAATAGGTTCTTTTCCTAAAATAGTGTTGTTCCATCTTCTAAGTTGTTCTAATGCGAGAATTACACGCATTGCACGGCGAAATTGTTGGTTAGCCAACAGACGTAGAGTATAACGCATTATGGTTGTTGTTCCGCCATAGTTTTGCTCCGTTCTTCGACGATTAATGATAGTAAGTGCTATTATACCCAAGTAAGCTTCTGTTTTTCCACCACCCGTTGGAAACCAAACCAAATCTACCAATTCGTTACGTACATTCCAATTTATATCATCAGAACGTTGCACGATTCCATCCAAATTTAGCAGAATAAATGCAAGCTGAAAAGGACGCCAAGTAGCAGGAAAATTTCCAAATAAAAAATCGCTTGCTTTACTGTAAAATTCTTTATTGGTAATTTTATCTGTGGAATTTTTACTATGCCATAACTGAATGAACATTGCAGAATTCATCAGACGAAATGATTCTATATTTGAAATATTTCCCTTTAACAACAAGTCGATGTTTGAGCGCATTCGGGTGTAATCTTTTTCGCATTGAGCAATATTATGTATTGCAAAATCACTTTCGTCAGATTTATGTTTCATATCATTTATCCATAAACCATAAGTATCAACAAAGTTGTAAAGTTTAGAAATTATATCTTCATCTGAAACATCCGAAAGAGTTGATAACCATTTAAATTCAAGCACTTTAGTATCTGCCAAAAATGGTCGAGGGACAAGTTTACCATCCTCTTTTATATAATTGGCATCTTTATCACGCGGAATTGGTTCGATGTCCGGAGTTTCATAAGATGGAATAAATTCAGATTTTACCCATTTTGTATCTTCTCCAATATACCAATCTACAGAACACAAATGTCCAATTCCATAATCTTTAATGGAACGGTAAAGGTAGTTAAGTTGGTCAATATCATTAGAAAGATCTGTGTCTAAGGATTGTGAACGATATGGGCAAAGTAATTTGCTCTCTACTTTAACTTCAACGCCAAAAAAACAACGCTGATTTACCTTTTCAGTTACAATTGAGAAATAATGTTTATTGTCCTCTTCAAAAGGAGTTGAGGTGTTTTCTATTTGTACTTTCAAATAGCGCTTCGCGGAATCAATTTCCAAATTACTCTTTGTTACTTGTAACCATACTGATAAAGCCGCTTGAACATTATCATCTACTTTATAAGAAACGACATTACTTAATGCCTTTATTTTTCGAGGAGATAATATTGTTTTTTTATTTGTTGTATTCAAATCTAAATTTGATAAATCAATTTTATGCGAAAAATTGTGAGAAATCCAAAAACCGAATGATTTCGAATTACACATGCTTATCGCATCTTCTAAATAAGAAATAAATGTTTCATATAACTCAACATTTCTTATACGCTCCATTATTATTGATTTTTCAATCTCGGATATATAATTACCATCTTTAACCAAACGCAGTTTTCCCCAAAGTTTTTCTTTGTAAGACTTTAAGTAGCGATAATTACTACCAATTGCCAAATACAGCGGGTCAAATTCCCCATTTAATTCTTTTGCTACAGTTTCACAAACACTTAGATTAATACTTAACAACAATTGCTTGATTTCTGTAAATTCTTTAATTATGTTTTGTTTAAGTGATACCCCATTCTCTTTGAGTAAAAAATAAGAGCCGATTAAATGTTCGTAAGTTTTAAAAAATATCTTAAACTGCAAATAATCTTCTATAATACAGACTTGTACTTTTATAAAATTCTCTTTTGAAATTTTAGTGTAATACCTTCCTGATATTGTAATTGTCAAGTTGTCATTTTCGATTCTTTGGTCGGTGGAATCAAGGCAACACGAAACACCGATAGTAGTTGGGAAACGTTGGCTTAGAGAATAAAGGTCTTCTTCATCCGTATCAGAACGATTAACCATTTCATCCAATTCGTCATTACTATCATCTCTTTCATTTCCTTGTTCTGAATATTCACCATTTTCCGAACCATCCAATTTATCTTCTGAAAAACTTGTTTGATTATCAGATTCAATATTAGCAGGAATTCTTTGTGGAAATAATATTGCGGTACTATAAACGGAACCGGGTGTTGTATTTATAACATCTATTACATCCAATACAGCCTCATCATTATCAATGTATTTAAAACGATTATTGCACGCACCGGGACCTTCCATTTGGGTGCGAATAAATTTCTCTAAAGAATCTCTTTTAGTCTTGATCATATTCTATTCGGGTTACTGTTTTTAATGAAAATACTAATAATTCAATTAACGCTTTAATATCGTCAGCATTTCTAATATCCAACAATGTCAGGATATCAGAATTTGTATCCATAATAATCTCGAAATCTTTTTCGTTTGCAATTGACTTTGTAAGTATCGTTTGCAATAATGTTTCAATTTGACTGTTCAATACACGCGAGTTATTTATGTTTACGAGTTTCTTTGCTAATATAATTCGGTGATATGGAGAACCTAATTCAAAACCAAGGTATTTAAGTAAAGCATTTTGCGTCCTTCTACTTCTTGGCAAAATCATTGGATAATCAAAATCACACCAACGCAAGAATCCATTATATGATATTTCTTGGACGTTAGGAAAAATAGCATTATAAACATTCTCCGCACCTAATTCATCAATTTTTCTTTTAAGTAGAAATTTCCATAATTCAATGGATGATACAATTTCTTCTTCTGCTAATTTGTATCTATTATCTTGTCTTATATATTCCTCTGCTTTGGAATTTCCTTCGGTTTTTTCAACGATCAAATGCCTAATTTGTTCTACTATTTCATCAAGAATTTGTATTTCAATATCTTTTAATGTTGCTAAATCTTCAAGTTGTGATACCTCATATTTATTTTCGTGTTTATAAAGCGCACGCTTAGAAGTTAAGTATTCTTTCGGTTTACTATCTTTATAATAAACAATACATTTTTCAGTTTGATATTCCCTATTATCAACTTCAGCCTCATCTATATAATCACGAATATCAGGCAATAAAGGTCTTTGATAATTTCGCACGCTCCATCCTAAATTATCTTTTCGAAATGTTGAAAAAAGTAAACCATTGAAACTTTTGTCATAATTATGTTTGTTCCATTCATAGTAGTTATTATGAGTTAAGCGATTAATTATTACGAAAGCTTCTTGACCATTTTTAAGAGGTAAAGGGTCAAACGAGTTGGGGAAAGATTTATACAACTTATCAGTATAACGGTATTGAAGGACAACGATTTTGTCGGCATTTATTCCATTTTTTAGGTCTTCAATAGAATATAAGTCTATTTTTCTGTATTCTATTGAAAACAATTTTTTTATGGCTTCTTTGACGTATTGTTGTGTTTCTGTTGCAATAATAAAAGCAACAGATTTAGTGTTGCCTAAAAAGGTACTAATCCGAACCTTTATATTTTCATTCCAAAAATAATGGTAGTAATTGAAAAAGTCAACAAATACAGATGAATTAAAATTACCTATTTCAGTTGAAATTTCATCAATAAATTTCTGTTGTAAGTCATCTGAGAATGCTAATGAAAGGGCATTTTTATATCTGTAATTGTGAGGAAGTTGATCGAAAAAAGAATCTATATTCAAAGTAAAATACTCTCGTTCAGGACTATCAATTACAACAGTATGTTGTTTGCCCTTACTACTAAACAAATAATCTGATTCTTCCTGTGTAAATGTAAGAAAACCATCAAAAGCATTGTATGTTTTAACATCTTTATTCAACAACCCTGATGCCAATCTATATTTAACATTTTCAATAGTATAATATAGTTTAAATGGTTGATCAGAAAAAGAAAAAATAATACAATTTTTAATCCCTACACCATATCTGTTTAGTCTTTGAAGTTGATCATAATTATATGAGGTTGTTAATCTCCCTCTATTGGCAGAATGAAAAATGAAAATATTTTCAATGGTTGGAATTGGTGAAGACATCCGCGCTAAAATTTTTATTTCATCTTCTAAAATAAACGCAGTTTTATCTCCAGATAAAAAAACATTATAATCTCTTGAGGTTATGTCATTTGAGAACAAACTTTCTAACCATGGATTCTTATTTTGTTTTTTCGTATCAATATCATTGTCCTTAATAAGAATATATGATTTGATACTATTATCCGGAATAGTTAGAAGTGAAAATTCTTTATCTACTCTTTTTAAGTATCTATTTTCGTCAAATATCCGATTTTTTTCTTTCTTTGTAATATCTGAAGGTAACAAAAAATCTTTTCGGATAGACTTCTTTATCTTATCTAACAATATGTGATTAAATGAAAGTGCAGCTTTGTGAATGGTAAAGCGCACCAAAAGCTCTCTTGCCCAATCGGGACAAGAAGGAATATAAATGATTTGATAATTAATGGAATTTGATTCAGAAAGAGGTTTCTTCAATGTGTAATCCATTATATTATTCATCGCAGATAAAAACTCTCTTCCTTCTATTTTCTTGCTATGGATCATTATTCCCACGATTGCAGGAAAAATAGAAGATTCTTTCTGAACAAATTGCTTAAATTGTGAGGTTACTTCCATATGTTATTGTCTTTAAGCGTTATGTAATAGCATTTATAACCTGTTCTTTCCACAACAATGAATTTACTGTATTTTGATATTTCATTGTAAATAATGGTTCGATTTTATTCCATTTATATGAATACCTATTTTTAAAACAGTTGTATGTACTTAAGGATTTACAAGTATTCTTTGAATTAGAATGTTCTTCTTGATATGATTGATTTCTATCAATAAACTCTTTGAAGGACATTTTCTTGTAAAACTGCGGTTGATTGCACCACCTTGCTATTTGTGTATAAATATTCCCCAATGGATGATTTTTATAATCTTCATGCCTCATCACATATCCAAGACAGCCAAAGCTCATTAGAAATTCTATCCGTTTAAATAAGTAGAACACATCTTCAAAAAATTTATCATCATCGGTTTCTGTGAGTTCAAAACCACAAAAAAGATAAAACTTTGTAGTTTTTGTTGCACAATAAGATTTCCATATTTTAAGTTTTTTTTCTATAATAAATCGTTCTTCCCATTGATCAAAAGCAAAAATGTAATCGCCATAATAATTGCATTTAGAAAGCATTTCTGCTTTTTCTTCTGTCATCAAACGCATATCTAAACCTTGTCTGAATTGGAAAGGTTTTTTTGTAGCTTTAAGTTTTAGCAATAATTCCTTCCAATTTTTTGCAGCAAGAAAATTGTCATCCCATAAGTAAATACGCGGACGACCATTATCAACAAAATCTTCTAACTTTGAATAGTTGTAAACGTAATTAATACTACGATTAATACAAAAAGGACATTTACGAATACATCCCCGAGTAAAGAAGCCTATTGAAAATTGTTGATAGTCTTTATATCGAAGTGGCTTTTTACCTTTTGCAATTTCTTTTTCAATAAATCTATCATATAAATTATAATCAGGCATTTGGTGCGCCATAGAAAAATTTGGTAACAATGGATCATTTTCCAGACGCATCATATCTTCTTCACGCATTTTATTGAAGATTTCCTGATTTTCTTCCTCTGCATAGTAGCCTGTTCCTCCTTTGAATAAATAATTTTTCTTATTAAATTCGGCTAAAAAAGATGGTTCTTTAGAAAATGTAAAAACCTTTGAAGCGTATATGTAATCGAATTTATTAATATCTACAGAATCATCAAATACAAATTGATATGAAATCTTATGGTCACGTAAGTATCCAGCAATTTTCATCAACACGAGATTTGGATGTCTTGTCCCGTTATCCAATAAATCAACGTCAACAATGCCAAACATTTGGTTTTTATTTGTTTCTCTAATCTTTAACATATATTTTTGTTATATATTCTACGGATAATATTAAACAAAGATACAATTTTTTATCATTGCTTAAATATAATCCAAATAATTATTCCTATTCACAACTTGATATGTAGCTTGTGGATATGCTGTTGCAAACGCTTGTGGCGTATTGGGAGTTTTATCGCCCCATTTAAACTCATAAGCATAGATTTCATCGCCCGAAACCTCAATCAAATCGATTTCCTGACCGTCGTAAGTGCGCCAAAAATACAATTCTTTTTGCGTATT
>Ga0123354_10017737_pt1 | contig 11155 bp, 10 predicted proteins | sample TergutLab28metaG_2_FD_97872 | JGI IMG/M metagenome (GOLD analysis project Ga0123354, IMG submission 97872) | Labiotermes labralis P4 segment gut microbial communities from Petit-Saut dam, French Guiana - Lab288 P4 | ecosystem: Host-associated > Arthropoda: Insects > Digestive system > Gut ... | reverse complement strand
GTCCTGCTCCGATACCATGCAGACCACCGATGGCTGAGGCTTTGGCGTCGAGTTTTCGGCTGGTCAGCCCGCCAATAGCTTCCTCACACTGCCGAGGACGACGCAGGTGTTGACCGAGCGAAGTGAGGGAACACCGGGCTGTCTCACGATGGTCGCGCCCTCACGGGTTCGAGTCCACAGCAACAACCCACGAACAAAAAGGCCCCGAAGGGCCTGACTTATCCATTGTGTTCCTCGCCGCAGGCGCTACGCGCGACGCCGCTGCGCGGTGTCCCAGTTTCACCGGGCTGCGGCTCGTCAACAGTCGGTCGCTCGGTCGGAAACACCGAAGCAAGCTTCGTGTTTCCTTCCTCCGCTCTCTCCTGTGGAGCTAGGGGGACTCGTGCGCCTTGCTTCGCAAGCCGCGCCCGCTCGGCTACGCTCCGCTCCGCCTCACGCCGTGCGAGTGCGGGAAAGCCCACCGGGCTTCCCCGCGTAAACTCGCACGCCCTCACGGGTTCGAGTCCACAGCAACAACTCACGAACAAAAAAGGCCCCGAGGGGCCTGTTTTGTTCGTGGAGCTAGGGGGACTCGAACCCCCGACCTGTTCGTTGCGAACGAACCGCGCTACCACCTGCGCTATAGCCCCGGGCGTCCTTGATACTATCACCGCGGCCCAGTCACGCCCAAGCTAGCCTTTCATGCTGACATGGATGTGGTCGCGGTGGTTGGCCGTATCATTGCCGCGGCTGGCCATCGGGCGCCACCCCTCACTCGTCCGCGATATGTTCCAGATGCTCTGCTGGTAGATGACGTACTGCACCCCCAGCTCACGCGCGTGGTCATGCACGTAATTGGCCAGCTGCCAGCCGTAGTCGACGTTGTGCTTGTAGTCGGGCAGCATGAAGTCGGCCGCCAGACCGTTGCCGTGGTCGCCCGTGCTGCCAGACCGCAGGGTGTAGATGGTGTGTATCTTCGGGAACAGCTCGGTGACCACTTCGATCAGGTGCATAGTCTGCGGCTTGATTGTTTGCGACGGTGACCCAAGCGCCTGCTGCTGGGCCGCCGTCAGCGTGTTCACTATCGTCTGCATCTCAGCCTTCGCGGCCTTCTGCTGCTTCAGCAGCGCTTTCTGCTGCTGCACCTCGGCGGCAACACCCGCGATGGTCTGCGCAAGCGAATCGTTCAGCGACGTCAACTGCTCCATTTCGCTGCCCAGGCGGGCCATCTGCTCGTTCCAGATTGCCCACACACTGGCCGTGATACCCATGTGGTTGATGAACTGCCCCGAGTCGTCGTCCAGCATGAACTGTAGCGTGTACTGCCACTTCTGCGCCTGCCGTTCGGCATTGAAGACGGCCGCGAATTCCGGCGCCAGTTGGTCGATCAGCGCCTGCTGCTTGTCGATGTCAATCTGCAGCAACGCCTGCTGTACCAGTGCCTCGTTCATCGAGTCTTCTGACTGCTGGATCTGCGACCCGAGCGCGTCGACCTGTGCCCGCAGCGCTGACAGCTGCTTCTTGGCTTCCGACAGCGTGATGGTACCGTCGGCGGCGGCTACGGGGATGTTGGACGCCCCCAATAGCACAGCCGTCGTGATGCACATGCCGATCAACATCGCCGATGACAGACGTCGCCAAGCATTCATGGTAGAACCCCCTGGAAGACGTTCGATACTGAATATATCCTGAGAAAATCTTAGCCAATCTTCAGCAAAAGATCAACCCTTTGGCCACTGGCCACATCTCGCGTGACGGCCGGTATTTGTGGGTCCACTTTCGAGGTATCAGAGAGTTGGGGGTTGGGGGAACCTTTCGGGCACGTCCGACAAAGCTGATCGCAGCGTGGCGGCGAAGCCGACGCGCCGATATGCGACTCGGCCGAGTGAGCGGAGGTGCGAGAATGGGCGAAGCCCATCGCACCGACAGCGAACGGTGCCCGAAAGGTTCGCCCAACCCCCAGCTCGGTTGCTGCCTTGGCGGCTGCTTACTCACCGACTGCCTTTGGCAACTGCTCAGATGGGCCGTCGTCAGGCTTACGGGCCTCGCCAAAGAAGAGGGGCAACTCGTCTTGCGGCGGGGTCGCATCGATTGGAACCTTGCCCTGGCCTTTCAGCCCGCCAAGGTCGACGTGGCGCAACGACCGCGGCAGAGTCGGCTGGTTTACGTAAGTCGGCACATTCACCGGCAACGGCTCACTTGGCACCGTTGGCTTCGGCAGCGGCCGCTCCATGTCGACGGACATCTCCTGCTTCGGGTTCGCCGCAGCCGGCTTAGCCTCAGGCGCTTCCTCGGCCGCCTCAGGCGCCGGCTGCCGCAGCACCAGCAATTTGGTCGGCTCATCATTGCCGCGTTCGAGGTCGGCCAACAGGTGCGAAAGACGCCGCCCGACAACCACAACACTGAGACGTGTCAAGCCCACCCAGGCGCCCATCACGCAGGGCACCGCCACCAGCCACCAGACCGCGACAACCGGGAAGACATAGTAGGCGGCGACAATTCCGGCTGACACCAGCAAGCTGACGACCAGCCCGAGGCGACGACGTATGACAGCCCGGTGCGAGGCCATGGCGATTTCATGACGCCCCGCCGCCCGCAACTGCGGCGTCGAAACCGGCACATCCGGCTCGCCGATTTCGGTTTTCGCTGAGCGCACAACCACCGTGGTCAAGGTGGTGCCGTCTTGTTCTTCGATATCAAGGCGCTGGACTTCGCCGCCGGCTCGTAACGTCCAAAGGACATACACCAGCGAGCCAACCACAAGGGCGGCAACGATAAAACCAGCAATCATAGTGTGAACTAGGCTAAACACGGCGCCTCACGAAGTGGGGGAAGCCCGGCGGAGTGTCGCCCGGCAATACTTTAGCACCGTGTCAACAGAAACCTAAATCACAGTTTTCCTACTAGTCACCTCTCACTAGTTACACCTATTCGACGGTACCTCCATCTCGTTTAAAACCGTCGCAACAAGGCTCTTCGGCGCGTCGTCCGCCGTCATGACGAAGGCGTCGTGGTCGCGCCAGGCACCATTGATGTGCAGCACCGCCCGGCGTTGGCCGTCGGCAATGAAACCCAGCTTCTCGACGACCCTGTGGCTGCGGGTGTTCTCTGGCAGGATGTCGATTTCCAGGCGGTGCAGCCGCAGCGTCTGAAAGCAGTAATCGCACGCCAGCGCCACGCCGAGCGGCACCAGCCCGCGGCCCGCGAACCGGTGGTCGATCCAGTAACCGATGTAGCCGTACCACGCCGATCCGCGGACGATACCAGACACCGTCACCTGCCCTATCAATTTGGGACGCCCCCTCGCCCGGCCCGGCCACGAGTCGTCCCATGCCAGCACCCATGGCAGCGACTGCCCGCGCCGGGCCATCGTGCGCTGGCCGCACAGCATCGAGGCGAACGTGATGGTGTTCGGCAGGCCCTGCGGTGGCGTTGTGGCGTCCCACTCGTGAAGCCACGCGCGGTTGGCGCCCCGCACCTCGTCCCAATCCGCCTGGTCGCCGCGCTCCAAAGGCCGCAACACCAACGCCCCGGCGCGCAGCAAGACCGGCCACCGCGTCGTCGTCGGTATCACCACCTGGTTCATGCCGAGGCGACCCGCTGATCGTCCAGCAACCAGCACGGCAGCGCCTCGCCGGCGTACACCCGCTGCCGGTTAGATGGCATGATAACTAGGGCATCGGCGGCCACCAGGGTGGTGAGCCAGCTGTGATTGCGCGACGTTATCTCAGAGGCCATGTACCGGTTGCCGTCTTGCCGCAGGCGGCAGGGCAGCAATTGGGTGACGCCAATCACCGCGTCCATGTCATGCTCCGCGAAACACAGCATCTTCTCGTGCTCGAACGGCTCGGCGCCCATCAGCTTGCGCAGCACCGGATGAGCAAACGCGTGGTAGGCCACCAGCAGTTCCGTCGGGTCGGACGGCAGCATCACGACTGGAGTGCATTCGTCGCCAATCTTGCCGAAGCCATGCCGACGACCCGGCCGCATGGCCACCTCTGCCACGTTGACCACGCCCATCTGCTCGAGCATTTCCACCAGCCGGGGGTCGGCGTAGTCATCGGTCACGCCACCGATGGTCAGCACCAGGTCGGCGCGGATCAGCTCGTCGTTCAAGCGGTCGCGGGCCACGTCGGGCGACGCCAGATCGACCTCCAGCCGGTAGACCGCCGCGCCGTCCGCTTGGGCTGCCCCGTTGATCAAGTGCAGGCCGACGCCACCCGCCCGGCCGCCGTCCAACGGGGCGTCCGCCGACGAATCGATCACCTGCACCGCTGCCACCCTGGTGCGGGGGCGCGCCATCACCCGGGAGAAGCCGACGGCGGCCAGCAACGCCGAGTGACGGTCATCCAGCTCGGCGCCGGCCGCCAGCAGCATCTCGCCGTCGCTGGCCTCAGTTGCCGCCGGGCGCACCCAGTCGCCTTCTGCAATCTTTTCCAGCATCGTGATGTACCGCCCGGAATGGTCAAGCGACACCTGCCGCTCGGCTAGCACCGTGTCGAAGCCCTCTGGCATCTCCTCGCCGGCCAGAACCCGCACCGATTGTCCAACGACGGTCGTGGGCGGTGGGCTGGGCTGCCCGCTGGGCGACGCGGCGTCGTCATCATCCGGCTCGTCGCCACCGCCGGCTGCCCGACGGGGCGTGCCAAGCAGCGCGAACACGGGACGGGCGCTCGGGGCGATCGCCGCCACGTCTGAATACCTGATGGCGTAGCCGTCAACCTCGGCCACCGGCACCGGCGGCACATCGCCGTAGGCCTTCAGATCCTCGCACAGGGTGCGGCCCCAGGCGTCGGCCAAGCTCATGCCGAACGGCGCCATCGGCTCGATGTGGTCTAGCAGGTAGGCGCAGTGATCATTCAACGAGCGCCGCCCCAGCTCGTCCTTTTGCGGCTCGTCACCCAGTGTTGGCCCGTCATCATCGACTGGCGCATCACTTACTGCATTGTCTTTTGTCTTACTGAACAAACCCATACATCTACGATAGGTGAATGAATACGCTTCCACCCGAAGGTTCGGCCGTCGGCAAGCCAACCCTGCGGGCCCGATTGCTAAAGGCGCGCGCCCAAACCGACCGAGCTGGCACCGACGCCGCCCGCACAGCCCTGCTGCTCGACCTGGTCACCCGATGGGCTGGCCCGCCGGCGACCATCGCCTGTTATCTGTCGCGGCCGGCTGAACCAGACACCATCGCCCTGGCTGCCGCGCTGCACCGCGCGGGTTACGTCCTGCTGGTACCGGCACCGGGATTGGCGACGCCCTGGGCCAGCCCCGACTGGGCCCGTTACGGCGAGCCGCTGTCACCCGGGCCGCGCGGCATCCCGGTAGCCCCGGGGCCGGAATTGGGGGTGGACGCCCTTGCTGACGCTCGTCTGATCATTCTGCCCGGCTTGGCCGGCGCAATGGATGGCACCCGCCTTGGTTCCGGTGGCGGTTGGTACGACAGGGCATTGCTGGCGGCACCGGCAACGGCCGAGCGCTGGCTGCTGGTTGACGACAGCGAGGTGTTCGCGGTGTTGCCCCGTCAGCCGCACGACCTGGGCGTCGACAAGCTAGTCACCCAGTCGCGCTGCATCGTCTGCCAGCCACCGCGGATGGTTGCCGGGCAGGCTGCTTCGGGTGACCGGTAGAATTGTGGGGTTGCCGTCCGGCATCACGAGGAGTCATTGAGCTATGCCAACCTACGAGTACTGCTGCGCCACCTGCGGGTACGACTTCGAGGCACGGCAGAAGTTCCAGGATGAACCGCTGACCGTCTGCCCCAAGTGCGGCAGCGCGCTGCACAAGGTGTTCAGCTCTGTCGGTGTGGTGTTCAAGGGGTCTGGCTTTTACAGCACAGACAATCATTCGTCCGCCAAGCCGGCGGCGCACCAGCCGGAAAAGACCGAGAAAGCCAGCCCGGCGGCCAGCGAAACAGCCGCGCCTGCACCGGCGAAGACCTCAAGTTAATGTGAGGGCCTGCACGTTGCTCAGCCGCGCAGGCCCCCACTACGGGTGTCCCGTTCCAGCCACCGATGAAGCTCCGGCGCGGGCGTAAACGCCCAGCATGCACTATGAGCCGCACGGCTATCGCTGGAAGGCCAACCGGGACGCCCGCACCGGCAGGACCGCGCAATCGGGGAAACGCTCGCGCTGCCCTGCACGATTTGGAAAGTACGGACCCCCGTGAGCCTGGGTTCAACGCTCGCACGCAACCAGATTGGCTCATCGAGAAAGTCCGCCCGAACGATCAGCCGCGACTGGTGTTCGGACCGCCCCCCAACGATTCAACGATGATACACCTGTTGCCGCGATAGCGATAAGAGATCATCCGCGCATTGGGATGCGAGCCTTACCAACAATGTGTCTCGCCGCTAAAACCGCTTGTCAGCGCTGTGACTGCGGTGGCGGCCCCGTTGTCCACAGGCGAATTGGCCTGTGGACAACGCTTCGAAAGGCTGGCAGCGGCCAATAGTGTTCGTATGAAGCAACTTTGGGCGTCCAGAATTGTCAAACTGCTGCGCTGGCATCGCACCGCTGTCGCCATGTTCGCGCTGTTCGCGGCGCTGGTCGCAGGCCTGTCGGCGCTGACGCCGACGGCGGCGGGGTCGCCGCTGGTCGTGGCGGCGCGGGACCTGCCGGCGGGCGCTGTGCTCACCAGCGCGGATCTGCTGGTGGTCACAGCGCCACCAAGCCTCCAGCCCGATGGCTGCTACACCAACACCGACGCACTGGTGGGGCGTCCGCTAAGCGTCGGGCTGACGCGGGGCACACCGCTGACGACGGCCGCGCTCAGCACCGGCACGCTAACAGACCGCGCTCTCGGCGAGATGCTGGTGCCGTTCCGTGTGCACGACCCGGGGGTCGTGGCGTTGCTGCAGGTGGGCGACCGGCTGACCATCGTCGCCACCACTCCGGAGGGCACCGTTGTGACAGTGGCCCAGCACGTTCGCGTGGCCCAGTTGCCGGCGGTGACCGACGGCGGTGCCTGGGGCAGCTCCGGCATGTCCGGTGCGCTGATCGTTGTGGCGGCAACGAGCACCGTCGCCCAAGAGCTGGCGGCCGCCAGTGATCATCAGCTCGGGGTGATCATTGAGTAAGCACAGTGCCGTCGGCAATCACGTGGGCCTGCCCGTCGTCTGGCAATGACACGTCACCGTCGACCACCACGCCGGAGCCGAACGTCCAGTCGCCCCGCACGACGAACGAGCGCGCCGCCCGCAGCGATGGCGCCACCGGAATGCGCTGCTCGAAGGGGTCGATGAACTGGTAGGCGGGGCCCAGGTCGACCAGTGGGATCGCCTGCACCAGGGCGTGCAGCTGAGCCTCCGGCGTCACTTCGTACACGTCAGAGCGCAACAGCAGCAGCTCGTTGGTCTTCTTCACCGGGATGAAGCGATCGCGCGGCACCTCGATCGCCAGCGCCCCCTCGAACGCCTCGATGGCCGTGCCCATCGCCGTCTCGATCTGCACCACCGGCGGGCTGGTGGCGTCGGTTGGGTCGACCGTCTTCAAGTTGCGTATCAGCGGCAGGTCGAGATTGCCAGACGCCAGTAGACGGCGCACAGCCCGCAGATCCCACCACAGGTTGTTGGTGTGGAAGAAGGGGTGCCGGTGCTCGTCGGTGAAGTAATCCATCTCGTCAGGCGGTGTCTGGGCGCTGTCACGCAGGATCAGGCGGGAATCGGACCGGCGGATGGCAAGATGCCCGCCCTTCTTGTCGTTGACCGTGCGACGGCACACTTCCGCGGCGTACGGCGCCCCTGAACCGGCGAACCAGCAGGCTAACCCGGCGTCGGGGAAGGCGCCCAGGTTGTCGCCGTTCGACACGAACGCATACCAGCGCCCGGCAGCTATCAGGGCGTCGAGTATCCCGCAGTCAGACAAAGACCCGTAGATGTCGCCATGCCCGGGCGGGCACCACTCGAGCTCCGGGTCGCTGAGCCACTCGACGGGCGTCAGGTCGTCGGCCCGCAGCTTCGGCTCCTTGCTCTGCATGAAGCACAGCGGCAGGCCGTCAACCGGCAGGCCGGGGTAGGCTGTCAGCGCCGCCTTCGTGGCATCGTCGGTGGCGAACGAGTTCATCAGCAACAGCGGCAGGTCGAAGCCCAACTGCTGGCGCACCGACAGGATTTGACGCACAATCAGGTCGAGGAACGTGCGCCCTTCATGCACTGGCAGCAGCGACTTCGGGCCGTCAAGACCCATCGATGTGCCCAGCCCGCCGTTCAGCTTGATCACGACGACGTGCGACATCGCCTCGCGCGCGGCATCTTGGTCAACCGGGGCGGCGGCGTCGAACAACGGAACTTGCAGCAGCGCTTCGATCGACTGCTCCGGTATCAGGCCCGTCTCGCCGGCTTCGAGCTTGCGGTATTGACGCACAAACGAATCGGTTGCGGCGCTGCCGACGCCGGCTTCTTTCATCTTGGTGACACTGGCATTCAGCCCGGACTCGCTCACACCACAACACTACTGGGGCGGCGCGACCAAGCCTGGCCATTGGAAGAGGATAGGGCGCGGCGCCATCCGGTCAGCTTAGTCAGCTACGTCCACCCACCCCCAGGAGACGTGTTCCAGATGGCGCCGCTTGAAGGTCCGATACGATGCGCCAGCGATGTCAAATGACCCATCGCGAATCAGGATGCCTTCCGGGCCTAATTCTACACGGCTGTTTTCTGAAACCAAGGAGAGAAGAATCTGGGCGGCCCCGGGGCGACTCGAACGCCCGACGCAAGGTTTAGGAAACCTTCGCTCTATCCACTGAGCTACGGGGCCGGCAAAAGAATCTTAGCGTGAATGCCCCGCTGCTGCGCTGCCGGGCGGCCCAGCACCCTGCCCAGCGCCCGGCCCGGCGCCCTCCCTGGCGCCATGCCTGGCTTAAATTCTGAATCTTCCGTCGTAATGAGCGCCCCGCGGCCCAGGACGACGGATTTTTCAGAATCTAAGCGGGTCCAGGGATCATCACCTAAACCTGAATCCACCGATGCTGCGCGTGATGAGCAGCACCTGAGTGGTGCGATGGGTGCGACGAACGTGTGATAAGCAGACTGGACGCCTGCTGAGAGTAGTCGGCGCGGCCAGCGTGCCGCTCAGGGGCGGCGGAATAGCGCATGATCGGTGGATTTAGGTTAAACTTCGGCGGCGGCAACCTTGGCCAGCACCTGCTCGAACTGCGTGGCGTTCAGCGCCCCCGGCTGGGCGAACACGAGCTTGCCGTTCTTGAACCCCATGATCGTCGGGATCGACGAGATGCCCAGCTGGGCGGCCAGGTCCTGGTTGGCGTCGGTGTCGACTTTCCCGAAGACGATGTCGGCATGCTTCTCGCTGGCGGCCTCGAAAATGGGGCCGAACTGGCGGCAGGGCGGGCACCAAGTGGCCCAGAAATCAATCATGAGCACCCCGGGCTGTTCGACAGCCTTCTGGAACGTGGCACTGGTGAGCGTCGTGATAGCCATAAGAATCCTTTCCTCAATGAGGCCAACGTACGGACCCCATCCCCATATTCCACCTGTGCGACTCTACGGCATCATTGGTAGACTAGCGCGGTACTGGCGAGATCGCATAGTGGACTAGTGCAGCCGCCTTGAAAGCGGCCGAGGTGAAAGCCTCCAAGGGTTCGAATCCCTTTCTCGCCGCCATGCAACTCATGCCCGAGATGGGGGTTGGTGCGATGACTACCTCTGGCAGGCATCACCTCAACTTCTGGCACCTCGGGCAGATGTGCGTCCCCCGGCCCGCCACCCTGGTCTTGACAATCGTCGCGCCACACCTTGAGCACTGCTGGCCCTGACGGCCGAACACCTCCGCGAAATCCAGGTACGCGCCCCGCTCGCCCTCCGCGTTCACATAGTTACGCGATGTTGAACCACCGAGACTGATCGACAGCTGCATCACCTCGGCCGCTGCCGTCAGTATGCGCTTCAAGGCTTTGTCGCTGAGCGCGCCCACTCGGGTGGCGGGGTGCACACGCGCCCTCCACAGGGCCTCGTCGGCGTAGATGTTGCCGATGCCGGCCACCACCTGCTGGTTCAGCAGCGCCGCCTTGATCACCGTGCGGTCGTGATGGTGCACGCGCTCGCGGAAGCGCGGCCAGGCGTCTGGATCCATCGGTTCGGCACCAACGCCGGACGTCAGGGCGTCTGCCATCTTTGTCGGCAGCAGACGCATCCAGCCGAACTTGCGCTGATCGTTAAAGTACAGGTGCGAGCCGTCGTCCAAATCAATGATCACCCTGGTCGAGCGGTCGGGCAGCTGCCCCACCAGCGAGTCTGACGGGTGCCCGCCGCCCCATTCATGCGCGCCCCGCACCACGAGCTGGCCGGTCATCTTGAGGTGCACCGCCAGCGTGCGGCCGTCGTCGACGTCAAGCAGCAGCATTTTCGCGTGGCGGCGGGCGGCGGTGAAGGTTGCGTTCTCGATTGGCGACGCCCCATCGTACGATCCGGGGTTCAATACCTTGATCGCTACGACCTGCCGCCCCACCACCAGTTGTTCGAGACCCCGGCGTACGGTCTCGACTTCTGGCAACTCAGGCACGTCACTCGCCGGGATATCTCAGACCGACCTGGGCCCGGATGTTGTCAAGCACGCCCATGATGGCAACGGATTCCGCCGCCGGCATGACCGGTGAGTCAGTGGCGCCGTCGGCCACCAGTTGGGCGAAGTGCGCGGCCTCGTGGCAAAGGGAGTCAGAACCCGTGATGGCCGGCGTCGGGCGCGTCAGCTGCTCGTCGTCAATGGTGACGTAGCGCAGGTCGATGCCGCCAGTGGTGAACGGGCTGCCAAGCTCGACGCGCGCCTTCGAGCCGGCGATGCAGGCGACGGTCGGCGTCTGGCTCAGCATGGTGGTGTGCATTGCCGCCATGGCCAGTGGCAGCTTTGGCAGGCCGGTGAACGTGATCGAATCATGGGCGTCAACACTCGTGTCGGTGAGCGCTCCGGTCGCCAGCACGTTTTGCGGCAGGCCGCCGAGGAACACGGCCAGTTGCACGCAGTAGATGCCGAGGTCAAGCAGCGCGCCGCCCGCCAGTTGCGGCAAGATCACGCGAGGCACGTGCACGAGGTTCTGGCCATGATCGGCCAGTATGGTGTCAACTTCGCCGAGATCGCCACCGTCGATCAATTGGCGCACGACGTCGAGAGCTGGCGTGTGCCTCGTCATGATGGCCTCCATGACGGGCACGCGGGCGGCACG
>Ga0123354_10017735_pt1 | contig 11156 bp, 8 predicted proteins | sample TergutLab28metaG_2_FD_97872 | JGI IMG/M metagenome (GOLD analysis project Ga0123354, IMG submission 97872) | Labiotermes labralis P4 segment gut microbial communities from Petit-Saut dam, French Guiana - Lab288 P4 | ecosystem: Host-associated > Arthropoda: Insects > Digestive system > Gut ... | reverse complement strand
CACACAACACACACACACACACACCACACACACACACACACCACACACATACACACACCACACACACACACACACACACACACACCACACACACACACATACACAACCGGTAGAACTCCCCTGAAAGAATGATCAGCTCGTCGCAAAGGCAGGATCCTACACAACAGTCACAACAGATGAACGTCCATGCCCTCAGCGGAATTCGAACCCTAGATCCTAGCAATCAAACGGCCACAGACCTACTCCTAAGAAGGTACAGCCACCGGGATCAGCTTTGAAACTTCACAGCGTTACAGACTCGTGTCTACTGTGCGTAATGTGTATCATATTTTATGGCATTAGTTTGCAACGGACGCAAAGAAATATGTTGTTAGCTTTATCCTATTCTTTGGCCTTACTAGCAATAAAAGACCCAAAAAATCAGGTTTATTGTTACTGTTTTAATTAAAAATATATACAAACTCCAAACCTGTTCATTATTTTTGATATTTTTTTTGGCTTACATCAATATTACCTAAGTATAAAATTTTTTTATCCCTTTCATTATGCACACGCATAATGTAAATTACGTAAGGCTCTATTAATTTCACATTTCCCTTGTTCCCTCTGCAAATCTTCCGTATAAAATATAATTTAATGAGAGATTATTGGAAGAATTTCAAGAAAGTCATTGTTCCATTTAATCCTCAATGTTTCTGCTAGCTCGAATATGCGAATAAAAATGGGCCTTGATAAAAGATCCTTTTACACCCACACTCTTTAAAACTCTTTTTGCAAACCGCAGATATCAAACTGTAAATGTCATTTGAGCAGGCAGCTAGCAAATTTTTTATTACAGACAGATTTGAAATGAGTGCCCTCTCCGCCCACACACAACACAAGCTACGTAACGATTTATGCACATTCCTTATTTTAAACAAACTTCAGGGCTTCTCGATTTAGTAAATGGACTTCCTTCTTGAGGACTTAAGGGCACGCTCTCCGGACATGTCATCAAAGGCCGGACACACTCCCTGGAGTTGATGATTTGGTTCGGTTTGCTGCCGGCTGCATTTCTGCAAGAACAAAATCACCATTTCTGATTTGATGGACAAGAAGACAAGTACAGCCTCACTTCTGTGTACCTGTCCGCGCCACTTAATTACACAGAAAATCCCATGGATCGGAAACATCCACATCTTCCTCCAGCCCTCTCCCTCCTTCTCCAGTGTACTAATCTTCTTTATTTTTCCGTTGTCCAGCCGTCCATTTCACAGGAATATATGACCGTGTGATAAACTTTACTAGCGACAAGAGCTTTGGGCTGGTTTATAAAGACAAGATCTGCGTGGCCGGAAATACAACAGTAGGCAGACAATGGAAACTTCGAAAGCCGTCATTCCCACCCCTTCTTCTCCGCGGTTTTATTCCGATGGCCTCATCATGATGCTATAACGAATACCGAGCAGGTTACAGTATTGTTAAGGTCCTGCTTTTGAGAACCGGTTGTTAGAAAAGCGATTGTGGGTTGTGGGGGGGGCGAAAGCCATTAGGGTGTTTACTAAAACGGGCGACAAACCGTCCTCTGATCGGTCCTTCAAAAATGACACAGATACCGGCAAACACCCCCCCCCCTAAATTTTTTTGTAAAATTTGTTAAGTCTTTAGAACTTTCACACTTGAAATGACTGTTAATTAAATCTTAGGTTGTGTAAAGCATGTAATATTACTGTGTAATGGGGCATGCTGTGTAATAAAAAAAGAAATAACCCCCCCCCTCCCCCAGCACCAATCTTGCAGACATGCAGCTTTTCCAGATGTACGAGCATTTATACTGGAAACATTTGAAAGAGTTTAAATTAGCAAATAATTTTTTATTATATGTACACACACGATGGCGTACGTGTTTCATATCTGATACGTCAGTTAGAAGTACGATGATTGAGGCTTCATGATTCTCACTTCTGTCCGTACATTCTTAGAGTGATAAGACCAAAGAGCTTGACATGGGCAGGGCATTTTACACGCATTGGTGCGAACTTTACACAAATTTTGGTTAGGAAGCACGCAAGAGAGAGAGAGAGAGAGAGAGAGAGACTATTTGGAAGAGTTAGGCGGAGATTGAAAGATAATATTAAAATCGATGTTAAAGAGATAGGATGGGAGAATGTGGAATATACTCATTTGGCTCAGCATACAGACAAGTTGCGGGCTGATGTAAATAAAAGGTAGTGATAATAAACGTCAGGTTTCCGTGAAATGTGGAGACTTTCTTACCAAATGAGTACCTACCCTTTTCTCAAGGAGGGTTAAAATCGCTGGTGGCTAGTAATTTTATTAACTACCGTCTGAATAATTCAATTTATCTAACCAACCGTACATGCAATGAAATGTGAACACAATAGATTCACAATCTACTACAGGTTTCGGTACTTTTTGAGTGCCATCATCAGGGAGTCCTTATATCGATTCACGTTGTGTCCTCGAAATTGGTCCGCAATGTGAGGCGCAGGCACTCGGTAACAATTCGCAGGACACAAATTTAACCTACACAAGTTCTCCCTGATGACGGCACTCAAGAAGTGCCGAAACATGTAGGAGATTTTATACCTATTGTATTCACATTTCGGAGCATGTTAAGATTGGTTTGATAAACTGAATTTCGCATCATGCACGGTATGTAGAATATTAAAAATCGTCCGAATAAGGTACTTGTTCCATTTTTGTAGCTATATTTTCTCTAACTGGTGTTTGTTTTCCCATGCGAGAAACATGATCCGTCATTTCGAGGCAGAACATAATTAGACATGATCTTTGCAATTAAGGTCAACCAGATTTTGGTCTTATTGATAAAAACGCCTACTTCGTTTCCTTCGAAGGTGACCTCAACCTCGTAATTACGAGTAGCTTCCATTGCTGTCTTAATCGTTAAGTGGATAGCTTTTTTAAAATATGACCGTAAAATTTTAAAAAGTACATACTTCTCTACTGCTTAAATTGTGCCGTCTCGGGGGCAGTACGAATGGCGGGAGCTTCTGGTAAATTGGTAAATCATTTCTTGACGTAAAATACAATACAATAACATCCAGACCTGGATGTGGTTTTGAGAATGTTTTTCTTAAGCTTCGTATTACCACTTAATCGGACGCCGGTTTTCCGGATCGCCAATTATCCCGACCGGCTTGGCCTTTCATGTGCATTTCTCAAGGATTCTAAAAAAGCTAACTTGTCTTGAAGTTACCATTTATCGTACCAAGAACAGTGTAGTTTTATGGCTTCTAGAGCTTCAAATCAGGTGTGGCCGTAAGGTTCAGACACAGGCACATACTGTAAATAGTTTCAGCCGAACTTCAACCTGCCAATATAGCCCATTTTCAAAGAAAAATCCAATTATCCGGAATTTCTGCATACCCGGATATCTCGCCGACCCAATTATTCCGGATAATTGGAGTTGTACTGTGTTTTAAAGTTACTGTAGGCTGTATATATATTTACCACTGGGCTTCAAAACCTTCAATATAATAAAAATTAATGTTTTTTCTTAAGTTACTGATGCTCTCGTGACGGTGATCTACCAAGATGGGAGGCGCATCACCTTTGATTGCGAAGGGGTACAGTCCAGTCGTCGCTTCTGAGGATCCTAGGCAAGAACTGCAGAGCCAGTACCACAATGCCTAGCAGCACAAGCCCCAGGGAGCAGTAGAGTCCTATGATGGGCAACATAAGCAGCAGACGAAGATCAGCTGCGATCTCTGGTGTAAGAGTAGCTCGTTCTTCAAACCAAATCACTGGGAAAAGTACTGTTGGTACGTCATCGTACATACTGAAATGAAGCAGACAAGAAGAAGTAGAAGTTAAATTTGTCAACTTACGACTTCAAACAGAAGAGGGAATATGGCTGAAAAAGGTGTTCAAGAATACATAGGGTTAGGAGATTGGGCTCAGAAAGCATAAAACCTGGCGACAGGGCCAAAGTAGGATTTTTTTTTTGAGTGTTGTGAAATTCTCTTGACGGGAAATAAAACTACCTCAAGACTACATATTAACATAAGGGAAACAACTCAACATGCTGCACAATACAAAATCATCAACACACAAACACACACAAGTCATTCCTGTATATCATTTATTTTTATCTCCCAAATTTTTCGGTTACGACCGACCACGATCAAGGATATTATAATATTCGCTTCTTATACTGAAGTCTCGGCTAAACAAATAAGCACAGTGCAGTAATTGGAAGTGTTGGAATGGCTAGTTAATACACATAGGAATGCGTACAGAATCAGTGAATAGCTACACACAGTGTTTCAGGAAGGATTCGCCATACTTCAGAAAAACATTCCTTGGGTTAATTAGATCGACATAACCAAATATACTTATATCCGAAGTTGAAAGCTTCCGGAGATAAGACATGACATAAGTGTGCCCTTTTTGCTATCCCTGTTTTCCGTACACGAACAGGACCCGATATCCAAGGCAAACCGGACAGAGAGGAGTGTGCTATATCAAGTACTTGGAAACTTAAGGAAAATTTTAATGAATCTAGTGTTATTAATGTCTTTGTGTTACAAGTTAAGTACAGATGTCACAATTAAAGGGACTACAAATTCCTCCGCGTTGTAATATGTATTTGGTAATCAACAAATTTAAATCCGTTTTCATTCTTTAAAAATCATCTCGCTATTATTTCCCTAAAATTTTAACTTCGGATAAAGGCATTCTTGGCCAATCGATATAATTTAACCACACGAACGTTCAACCGAAGTCTAGCAGACTGCTCCTGAAACACCCTGTATACATAAAACTAAAATGAATGAATGTGGTATATTGGAAGTTGTTTGGTTTTTAATTGACCAGTAGTATGGAATAGAATGGTAAATTTTGGGGTCCAAAAGACATTTTACGAGGGGTGCTGATAAGTTCTTGGCCCGACCAGGATGGAAAGAAGCTACAGCGACCAAACCCGGGATTTATTCAACATACTCCCCACGAAGCTCACTATACTTCTTAGCCCGTTGCTATAATTTTTGCAAGCCACTCAAAAATTCAGAAGGTTGTCCGTCCAAAAAGGTCTCCGCGGCAGCAATGACCTCCTTGTCGGAAAAAAAAATGGCGAAATTTCAACTGATTTTTCAGTCCACGGAACAGCTGGTAGTCCGACGGTGCCAGATCCGGAGAATAGGGTGGGTGATCAAGACATTGGAAGTCCAGGTAGGCCAGTTTCGTCTGGGTTGTAAGTGCCCGGTAAGCCGGGGCATTGTCGTGCAAGAACAAGACCCCCTTGGTAACCTTCCTGTGGCGTTTTTCCTTCAAAATGTCCTTTGTTGCACCAGCAGAGATCAGTAATACTTCGCGTTGATAGTTTGGCCCTTCGGAAGACAATCAATGAGGAGGATGCCCTCTTGATCCCAAAAAATCGAAGCGAGAAATTTTCCAGCAGATTTTTGAACTCGGAATTTTTTGGGGTAGGGTGAGCCGCTATGCCGCCACTCCATTGATTGTTGCTTTGTCTCTGGGTCATAGTGATATAACCAGGTTTCGTCCATGGTCACCAATCGCAACAGGAAATCATTTAGATCGTGCCGAAAAAAATTCCGAAAGTTGCTCAGACGATTGGCACCATTGACGTTTTTGATCCGCTGTCAGACATTTCGGGACCCACTTCGCGGAGAGCTTCCGCATGTCCTAATCTTCATGAATGATGGACCCAGCCCACTCATGTGAGATGTCCAGTTGCTCAGCTATTGATTTAGCCGAAATCCGGCGGTCTTCCAAGATTAGCTCGTGAATTTGATCAATAATCTCCGGGGTGGTCACTGTTTTGGGTCGTCCAGGACGTGGCGCATCACAGGTGAAAAAATCACAACGTTTAAACTGGACCACCCAGTTTTGACGGTGGCATGCGATGGTGCACGTCCCCCTAATTTTCTGTCAGAATGGCGTGAATTTAATTCGGCGCCTTGCCTTGCAGGAAAAAAAAACTTGACGACAGCTCGCGTCGCCATGTTGTTGAAATCGCGCTCGTCGCCTGACATGCTTCCTTTCAGTTTCTGTAACAAGAAAAGACTTGCAATTCTGTACATGAACAGATCCCTCTTTCCAACGACATTGTCGATTCCGTCCTACGACATCGGGAAGTAGGTCGGGCTAAGGACTTATCAGCACCACCTCGTATACTTCAGAAATATGTAATGTTTAATGGTGTGATATTTTAATATCCAGCAGATTACTTGAAAAAGCAATTGCAATAATAATATTATGCAGTTACTATTTTCGTGTATTACAGATCTTCGAAGTGATAATCGGTTGCAACCACAACACGTGCAATATAAAAGAATAAATAAATAAATAAATAAATATATTTATTTATTTATAACGTACAGAATTCATACATAATTTTACGGAATTGCTGTATGGAATAACAGTTAATTGAATACCCAGTGAATAAGAAGATATTTAATTTAAAAGCCTAAAATTCTGAAAGTATATCCAAGGGCCAAATGAGATAGGAATGCCCGACCACCCGCCCAGTACTGGACAAGTCTTATTATATTAATTAAAATAATGTGCATCGTAATGTTCTCATGACATTACAATCAATAATGTGCAACATAATGTTCTCATGACATTACAGTCAGTAATGTGGAACGTAATGTTCTCATGACATTACAGTCAATAATTCGATCCTCATTAATAAGACAACATTTCATTTCCTAAATTTTTGTAAAATAAAATTTAATGTAGGTAATGAAAAATCAACACTCATTGTCAGTAATTTAACGAGAAGTCTTATACGATTACACAAACGGCCCCTGGAGAATTTACTTGCTGTATTATGTAAGAATTCCGTAGAAATTAAATGAGAATTATTAATTTTAAAAACATGGTTTATCTTTTAACAAGATCATAACTTTCGAAGTCATATTCTGTGAGTCTGTCCAAGTCCTACCTCTCTAACATTTCGTAACAAGATTATGTTTAACGCGGTAGCTCCTCGTCAAACTCCCAAGCTGTAGGACCGATCATTGTCGGCTGTCCGTGAGTATTTTTTTATTGCATTCGCAGCTACCCTTCTTGTCCGGAGGCCGTCTCTTGCACCCGAACCCAGCGGACGAGCCGCGGCATGGTGACAGGGTCTCCCTTAATGCATTGTTTTCTGATGGGTGTGAAAATTGATCCGTCAACTTAGGGAAGAACGGAGACTGAGGGGTATCGAGAATTGGCTAGTGACGAAGCTGTTTTGATCTTGGAAAGAGAAAGCAACACGAGGCTTGAGACTCTTGCATAACAAGAAGCTTCATGCTCCCTACTCGTCAACAATTCGAGAGGATGAGCTAGCCAGAGATTGTAGCATGTATGGGGAAAATATGAAGTGTAAGCACGACGTTTGTGAGGAAGCCTAAAGAAATGGTCACTTCGTAAAGGTACCGTAGATGGGAGTATAATATTAAAATGGATCTCAGAATATCAGATGGGATGGCGTGGACTGGATTGATCTGCATCAGGATACAGGCAAATGTTAGGTTTCTGTGCAAATGATAATGAACATTGGGGTTTAATAAAATGTGGGTCATTTAATTAATATAAGACGGACTGTTAATTTCTCAAGAAGGAGTCTGCTTCAGAGAGTTCATGTCACATGAACAGTTTCTTAATGATGTCTTTGCTAGGGCTTCGCTTCCCGTTTAAAGACATCAGCAGCAACTTACGCAAAGTAACTGTTCTCTTGCAGCAACATGTTGATCTGCAGTCGCGCCGCCACATCCAGGGGTATCCCCGTGTTCTGTAACATAACGAAGAAGCCTCTCATTGGATTATTTAACATAGCGACAACTTTTAAAGAGAAAAGACAATGCAAACTGCAAGATTGTAACACCGACAGACTCACGAACATGTCGTGTTTGCTGAATTAACAGAGCGGGAGTTACAGCGGCCTAGAAATACATTTATGTGACATAAGGATTGTTCGGTTGTTACAGTGTAAATATCACACATGATATAAATAAAAGAAATACACACTAAAATGCTTAGAAACATAGTATTGTCGTTTGTTCCATTTGGGTGTAAATCTTGTCTTCTCAGATTGAGGCAGGTGCAGTACATATTCTAAGGGTGTTCGCAAACACGATGCTTTGAGTGTGAAAGAAACGAGTTATAAGGGGACTGGAGAAAATCGCGCATGTCATGACGTGTACTTTGCATCAAATATTATTCCAGTGGTCAAACCAAGAAGAATGAGATAAGAAAGACATATGGCACATATGTGGGACAGGAGAGGTGCATGTAAAATTTGTGTAGGGAAACCCGAGGAAAAAAGGCGACATGAAAAATCAAGGAATGAATTGGAAGGTAATATTAAAATGAATCCCCAAGGCTTTTGATGGAGTGCGTGGGCTGGATTTATTTGGTTCATGAGAGGAACAAGTGGTGGGCTCTTGTGAATATGACAATGAAATTTGCTTCCCAAAAATGCGGTGAAATTCGTGACTGATGACGTCTCAATGAACATACCAAAAACTACAATTCATAACAACTGTTAAAATACCTACATGTTTTGACACCGAGGTCCGATTCTCAGAGAGTATAGTACAAAGGTGTACAAGACAAGCCTAACACCTTAGTCTAAGTATAATACCTAGACAAACTGATGACTATATATTGCAACAAGATATTAAAAGAAATTACAAAGTTTATAAAAATGTAGGCATGCGCTTATGTTTGATATCAAATGCCAGTACAATGACACATAAGAAGAAAAAAAGTGGGTGGATTTTTACAAGATTATCTGACTGAAAACCGGGGTTGTGATAAAAATATTTAAAACACTTCATTTTGGTCAAAGTATTTTCAGAAATGCATGTCATACTGTGATCACAATTTGTAACGTGACTTTTGGTACTGTGAGTCACGTACTTTCTCAAATAAATTAATCTGCTAGCATGATGATAACGTTATAAGAACAGACATGCAGGGAAAGACAGAGTCAGTAATAAAAGAAATTGCGCAGGCCGTATCGAGTTCATTACTTTCAAGCAATAATCATCACCTTAATAAACAATTGTCAATGCAGATAACTTTATATACGAGGGGGTGCTGAAAAGTCCTTAGCCTGGCTCCCGATGTTGTAGGACGGAATCGATATCGTTCATGTGCCGAACTGCAAGTCTTTTCTTGTTACAGACACTGAAAGGAAGCATGTCAGGCGACGAGCGCGATTTCAACAACATGGAGACGCGAGCTGCCATCACGTTTTTTTTTTCTGCAAGGCAAGGCGCCGAAGGAAATTCACGCCATTCCGACATAAGCATTAGGGGAACATGCACCATCGTATGCCACCATCAAAAACGGGTGGTCCAGTTTAAACGTGGTGATTTTTCCGCCTGTGATGCGTCTCGTCCTAGACGACCCAAAACAGTGACCACCCCGGAGATTATTGATCAAATTCACGAGCTAATCTTGGAAGACCGCCGGATTTCAACTAAATCAATAGCTGAGCAACTGGGCATCTCACGTGAGTTGGTTGGGTCCATCATTCATGAAGATTAGGACATGCGGAAGCTCTCTGCGAAGTGGGTCCTGAAATGTCTGAACGCGGATCAAACACATCAATGGTGTCAATCGTCTGAGCAAATTTTGGCATTTTTTGGCAGGATCCAAATAATTTCTTGTTGCGATTGGTGACCATGGACGAAACCTGGTTTTATCACTATGACCCAGAGATAAAGCAACAATCAATGGAGTGGCGGCATAGCGGCTCACCCTACCCCAAAAAATTCCGAGTGCAAAAATCCGCTGGAAAAGTTCTCGCCTCGATTTTTTGGGATCAAGACGGCATCCTCCTCATTGATTACGTTCCAAACGGCCAAACTACGCGGAGTACTAATCACCTCTGCTGGTGCAAATGAAGGACATTTTTAAGAAAAAATGCCACAGGAAGGCCACCAAGGGGGTCTTGTTTTTGCACTACAATGCCCCGGCTCACTGGGCACTTGCAACCCAGAAGAAACTGGCCTACCTGGGCTTCCAATGTCTTGATCACTCACCCTATTCTCCGGATCTGGCCCTGTTGGACTACCACCTGTTCCATGGACTGAAAAAAACAATCCAAAGTTCGCCATTTTTCGTCAAACGCGGAGGTCAATGCTGTCGCGGAGACCTGGTTGGACGGATAAACTCCTGAATTTTTTAGTGGCTTGCAAATGTTACAGCAACGGGCTAAGAATTATATTGAGCTCCGTGGGGAGTATGTTGAATAAATCCCGAGTTTGGTCGCTGTAGCTTGTTTCCTTCCTGGTCGGACCAAGGACTTATCAGCACCCTCTTGCATTTAATCCAGTAGAAGTCATCACACACGTGATCAAATATTAGACACACACTTATTAAAAAATAGCCATATACTGACAGGTACAATTTACTCTAGACATCGCCCCACACGTACTGAACTGCCATAGATGTAGACTGGATTAAAATATACTGCAGTTTTAGATATTATTCTACATAATGCCCTCGATAATTTGCAAATAAATAAGTCAGAAATATTTGTGCATGCTAGTAACTCCGTTGATGCACTTTAATTTTCAGCACCTGAGAAGAAGAAGGGTGCCAGCTCAATTTTATCATATTTGAGATAATACATAATTTTTCTTATACGAGTACGTGACTTACTGTTGTTTCTTTCTGTCCACCTACACAGGGTGTTGTGTGGTTGACACACATTGATTTTGTTGTTGTTGTGGTATTCTTTTAGCATTCTTACATGTACTGTACGTTAGTCATAAGCTAAATTTACTCATGCTTAGTTCTCGCCTCTCTTAAGACCAAGCATGGGAGGGATATAATTTCCTTCCACATTTTTTTCTTTATAATTGGACTCGCTAGTGTATCGCGCCAGCAGTGTGTGGAGCAACACATGCAACAATAGTTGCTTTTTTTCTGCGGGAGCAGTCTGCTGCGTAGCTTGAACTGTGTCTGAGCAGCATAGTCCGAAGCTGGTCAGTCAGTGAGTGCGAACAGAAATGAAGAGTCAACTGGCGAGAATTGTCACTGATACATTTCAGTTGTAAATGCAATTACTCTATACTCTTGCACAATAAAACTCCAATATATTCTGCTTGGGGATTATTGACAGTGTGTGCGACCTGCCCGACTCCCCGTCTTAACCAGAGTTACGAGCT
>Ga0123354_10017734_pt1 | contig 11156 bp, 8 predicted proteins | sample TergutLab28metaG_2_FD_97872 | JGI IMG/M metagenome (GOLD analysis project Ga0123354, IMG submission 97872) | Labiotermes labralis P4 segment gut microbial communities from Petit-Saut dam, French Guiana - Lab288 P4 | ecosystem: Host-associated > Arthropoda: Insects > Digestive system > Gut ... | reverse complement strand
CGCCTAATGTCAACTATAGTGGTCGTACCGCACCGCTAACCTCTAAAGTTGCATTTTTATATATTTATTCAACAAATATAGGTACTGAATATTTTAAACATGGTATATACTCTCCGTTTTTTTTCTCTTCAAACTGCAGTTTGTTTCATAATTCTAACGTATTTGGTTCCTGTATTATTCACATTTTATATACAGGGTGTGCTAAAATTAAAAAAAAATAATTCCGCCGCCAAAAGGTTAAGGAAGAGCAGGGCGAAAGGAAGAGCCAAATTATGTCTGCCTGAAACTGTTTCATTTATTTGATAAAAATTTTTGGCTTCAATATCTTCAAATACGAGAAATCACTTATCGCATCCTGTTGATGAAGATTTAAGTCTTCTTTGGCGTTACGCCATATTCATGCCCAATAACTACCGACGTTTCGAAAGGCCACACTGCCTTCACCTTCAGCATCAACCAGTGCAAGAAGGCGACTATCTTTAGCAGTGAAAGAATTTCATTTTTCTTGTATTTCTTGATATAAACGTTTAATGTGATGAAAACCTTCCTCATTAGACAGAACATATAGCGTAAAATCCCACAGGACTTGAATCGTTATATCTCTCCACTTTTCAAAACCCTTAATAATCCCTTTAGCAAATATATGATATATTATGTATTAATATTCGAAGGAAGAAGAGAAATATATCCAATATGTGCTTGTCTAAGCTAATAAATCTTGTGTGATGAATGGTGATATAGAAACCGTCTATCACAACACATGTACTGGTTTTACAAGGCTTTCGAAAAATTGCAAAAAAGACTATTAGTTTTGCCATTCATGTCTGTCCGTCTGTCCGTCCTCATGGAACAACTCGGCTCCCACTGGACGGATTTTTATGGAGTATGACATTTGAGTTTTTTTTTTAAATTTCTGTCAAGAAATATTAATGATTCTTAACTTTAAGAAGCGTCATCGCTGTTGTGTTGTTAGAACATATGGTAATAATTCTATAAAGATATAGCAGTCATAACACAACTGTATTATCAGGTGTATATAACTTACCAACTACATGTTTCGGCCATTGCACCTGTGGCCATCATCAGGTTGGATTCAATTTATCAGAGAAGCTATATAGATACAACACAGAATTGTTCTGTGTTATATAATATCTACACAGCTTCTCTGATAAATTGAATCCAACCTGATGATGGCCACAAGAGCAATGGCCGAAACATGTAGTTGGTAAGTTATATACACTTCATAATACAGTTGTGTTGTGATTGGTGCATCCTTATAGAATTATTACCTTATGTTCACAATTCATTAAACCTGACAGGAACAACAAGAACATTACATGGAGGCCAGTATACATCTGTGATCATATCTCGCTCATTTCTTCTCAGAACTAAACACGCTTCAGACAAAAGCTGTAGAAAAAATTAGAACACACGTTAGAAGCCGCGTAATTTTTCTTCGATAATCGTGCCTTGTATGAGACAATGTGGAAAATTACTGTAGAGCCGGACAGGCCACAAATGACAATATGGCACATATGATTTACATGCTGAATAACTAAGACTACAAACACAAACCCAGAATATGTAATATTTATCGCTTTCCCACTGCAACAATGGTTGCCCGAAGGCAGCAAAATGTTATTTTATACATATATTGCATGCAGTGTTTAATTAATGATTTCAGTTGCACAAGGGCCGCTGATAACTGACGATGACCCCTGTGGCCGAAATATGTTATATGCTTAAGAATATTAATTAAGAATTCAATAGGTGTGTTGTGAATGCCGTTCTACGTATTCGCTTCCTTAGAAGTGTCACAAGAGGATTGGAAAAGTAAAGCTTAAATCTTGTAGAAAGAGCCCATTTTTAGTATGCACGTGAAAATACAAACTTATATATATGTCCAATGTTTGCTGAAACAAATTTCTAGCTTCAAAATGGTGGAAAACCTAACGTTCCTTGGTTTAAGTTTGTGTGTTCACACACACACACACACACACATATATATATATACACACACACACATACATACATACACACACATACATACATAATACATACATACATTCATACATAATACATACATACATACATAATACGTACATAATATATACATACATAAATAATACATACGTACATATATACATAATAATACATACATACATAATACATATATAATACATACATACATACACACACATACATACATACATACATACATACATAATACATACATACATACACACATACATATATACATACATACATACATACATATGCATATATGTATGAATAATATGCAATGAATACTATCTGCCTTAGTAAAATAAGTGACTTACAAATTTTATGTTGCTTATACCACGCATATTCTTATGTATAATGTATCTACTATCGAATTCAGTTAACAAAATACAATTCATGACAAGTGTGCAATTCGTAAGAGAATACACACATCTAGCTGTTCATTACTTTCCATGGATATTTTGTTAAGTTCATTTGTTTGTCGAGGTACCAGTATTTTAAGTTAAGTGAAATCAAAAGTCCTCCAAGCACAAAAACAAGTACCCTACTACAGTGTAATTCTTATGCATTTCGAAGACCGATATTTCTCGCAAAATATAGGTTTTGTGCGTAAATTTAACGGTTGGAACAATTTATTACGAAAACCCTTATTAACTCGAGAAATGTGGAAACGACTGAGAACTAAAGACGTTTCTAAATGAACCATTCGAAACACTAGATCTAATCACTGCTGTTCTATAGAATTCTCAAATGCAGTATCTGCAGTGTATTCAGCTTTCTTGCAGGCATTTGGCATGATCAGTTAATGGCGCTTATCTGCTTCTTAACCTTATGTAAGTAAGTTTCATAACCAGCACGTGTGTCCCAATGACAGATCTCTCTCACACTGAATTCCATCACAATATATTAATGGTTTAAGAATTCCTGGTTATATTTTTAATCAAAAGATATATCGGCGCAAAACACCTAGTCTTAAGACTAACAAACCATTTTGCTCTCACTTAAACTGCTAAATGAATATTAGTTTCAGGTGTTGCCCAGCGCTTTTACCTGTTTAGCTTTTTTTGCTTAAGCAGTGTCTTTTCCTTTGTTGGCGGTGATTACTGCACTAACACTCTGTCCTGTTTTTTTTATTACACACTAACACTGTTTATGGTGCACTTCACTGTACTCTGCTTTTAATGATCACTACACCAACTCAGAAGGTTCTTCTCTTTTAAGCCTTCCCACTAGTTCACTGATGTCGTGCATCATTCCTGATTACGGTCCTCAGGATTATGAACCAAATTATGGGTCCGTATTTCTGAAACTCAAGATCGCCCGATAACCTCAGTGAATAGATCATACTGAGTTTTCAAATCTTTGGAGACATTCTTTAATCGGCGAAAACACGTTTTAGACGGACAGTCATTCCCTATTACAAAAGTATTCTTTACTTCATAAAGGCTTCCAAACAATGTGTTTTCGAAGAGCCATATGACCTTGAAACAAGCCTATGACGTCAGGTATAATTTTACTGATAAATTCATTTAGCTATTGCCATTACAATCCATCGACTATGTATGTATGTGAAATTATTTTTATAGAAGTTTTTAATTCACTGATTTGATGGTAACAGGGAAACGTTTTCGTGGTAACCACGTCCAATTCGGGGAAAAATAAGACACGGGTATGTACCTCTACTACCCGTTACCCCTTTATGACGTGCTGCTTAATTATACACCGGGACAACATTACTATTTAACTTGGAGAATTTCAGTTCGTCGATGGACGTCACTGGCAACCCTTAATTCGCTTGTCATTTTGAATATAATAATAAGTATGAATTATAATAACAGAGAACAAATTATGAATTCGGTGCACGTGGAAAGCCTGCAGATGACGAGGCTGAATGTAAAAAATGAGTATAATGTATACTGCTATATCTGCAATTGATCCCAGAACGGGAAAATATCGCACAAGATATTTCATACGACGACGTCTGGGTCACTTGCAGTTGCGTATCAAAACAATAAAACTGTCGAATACAGTATATTATTAAAATACAATATAACAATAATTAAAAAATCACTAGCAGGCTACATGTTTTAGTAATGTCCAAATATAGTCAAAGCGAATATGGCTCTCTGTACACAAAGGCTTCTATAAGACATAATTAAACTTTGAGGGCTTAGTGGTTACTTCGTGTTCTACCAAATTTAAATTTCAAAGTCCTTTTTTCTGCCTTACTTTATGTGTTTTGTATGGATAAACCACAAACAGTGACCTTTACCCTATCCAACACTGACAGAAGGTTTTGTATGCGAGAAGACATGTGTTTACAGCGCGGTACGAACTGGGTCTCTAAATACAATTCTGCGGAATTTCTTCTCTACATATCGGAATTAATGTGGGAAAAAATTGATTTAGCCTGTATTTATACAAACATGTTCCCTTTAGAGGCCCAGTGGGGTCCAGAGGGTGGGTAGAGGTATAGCTCTACTCTTCCATGACCGCGACATTAGAAGGTGGCGAGTGATCAGCAGCACGCCTCGGCCGCACTTTACCCCCGGCAAAGAGCCGGTACCTATTTTACAGGAGGCTGTATAGGCCCCAGGGCCGAGTCTATACTGACACCAATATAAATTCATCCAATATGTAGACATCGTTACGCTTTTCTTACTGATCTTAGGCGAGGTTAATTTTTCAAGACATACTCTCTTTCAAGAAATAATTATTCCACACAGAAGAAAATATCACGCAATGTCACGTAATTATTCGAAATATTATGTATTTTGTATATATAAATAAAAAATTATAGTTAGTTAAAACAACTTACAGAAATTGATCTTAGTAATTGACCAACTTAATGCACAAACTTATCATCATCATCATCACCATCATAAACATCAAGGATTGGACTCTTTGATCCGTTCCGTCTCCAGAGTTAGAGCTGCTCGCGCCAACGCTTCTTCGGTCTTCCAATTGTACTCCTTCCTTGTGGTCTGTAGTGGTATGATTTCAAATGGATTCGGTTTTGTGGCATTCTTTGCCTTGTCCAGTATGCCTGTAATCCGTAGTACGCGGCGTATGTAGTCATTTGTTTTGTGGTCATAAAGGCTGTAGCCTGCCAGAGGTCTCAGTAACTTCATTTCTGCCGCTTCAGTTCTTCGTCTTTGTAAGGCTGTTAGAGTCCAGTTTTCTGACCCATACAAAAATGTAGGTAAAACTAGTTTGTTTTATATTTTCAAAATAGTTTCCGTTCTCAGTTCCTTAAAAATAGGTACCTTAATAGTACCTATTGATTGTAAAAATTTTGCTAATTTAAATTCTACATCATCGGAAAATTGGTAAGATATTCTGCAACCTAGATACGTAAATTGGCTAACTTGTTCTAGTGTTTCATCATTTATAATAATTTTTGTTCTTAGCTGATCCGTTCCAACGAAACCAAATACTTTCGTCTTTTTTGTAGCAATTTCCAAATTATATATTTTAGATACGTTATATAATAAATAGTCTGTCTTTTGTAAGTTGTCTTCTGTGTCGGAAATAATAAACTGGTCATCTGAAAACAACATTGTGTTGAAAATTAACTCTTTAAAATATTTACTAGTTTTTAGTTTCTGTAACCAAATCCCAAAAACTTGATCCAAATATAAATTGAATAAAACAGGTGATATTGAGCATCCTTGTCTCACTCCTTGGGTAAGAGCTCTAGAATCTTCAGATATTTCATTACCTGCATTAACTCTTATAATGTTTTCCGTATATGTTTTCTGAATTATTGTAATTAGATGATTTGGAATTCCTTTACTTAACATAATAGTCCATAATTCGTCTCTGTCCACAGAGACAAAGGCTTTTTTAAGATCAATAAATGCAATGTATGTGGGGATGTTAAATTCTCTATGCTTTTCAATTATTTGTGAAGCTGAGAATATGCAGTCCGTGCAGGATCTGCCTTTCCTAAATCCGTTCTGCTCTTCTAATATTAGGACTTTTGCAATTGCTGTTAATCTCTTTGCAATAATTTTTGAATAGATTTTATATCCAGTGTTTGATAAACTAATACCTCTATAGTTATCTGGGTTATTTGTCTCCTTTTTTGTGTACTGGTATAACAATGGCTGTCCTCCATTCTTCAGGAATGTCTCCGTAAATCCAGCAAACATTTAGGAAATTCAAAAATTTATGTAAAAAACTTTTTGGTTCATTTTTGTACAACTCATTATTAATCCCGTCTGATCCTGGATATTTTCTGGTTTTTAATGTTTTTATAGATGTTTCCAATTCTTCCACTGTAATTAAGTCAACACAATTTTGTGTTAATTTTGCACGTTTCCCTTCTGTGGTGTTATCATTAAATTATTCAGTCCAAAGTTTTTGACAGTAATCTAGCCATGTGTGTTCAACTGTTGGGTTAGGTTGCAAATTATTTTTTTCAGTTCTGTTTAAATTTCTAATAATTTTATATGCATTTATCTGGCGTCCATGTAAATCATGTTCAATTCTCGATACAAATGGTTCCCAATATTCCCTTTTAAATTTTCTTGTTTCTCCTTTCACAGTTGCCACTAGCCTTTTGTATTCCAGTTTGTCAGTTTCAGAACGTGTTGTTAGATACTGTAAATAACCATTCTTCTTGTTTTCAATCAAATTTTTTATGTCCTCATTCCATAAAATTAAACGTCTTTTGTATCTTCTCTTTTCCTTTTGCCTAGAGCTTCATTCGCTGTTTGTTGTAGTGTGTTCTTTAAAGTTTGCCATTCTACATCAATATTAAGGCTGCATGGTGAGTGCATCAGATTTTGCTCTAATATCCTAAGATAAAGTAATTTTATTCTTGGTTCCTCTAACAAATGTACCCTAAAAATTTCTTCTTGCCTTACAGATCTTTTAGTAAATGTTTACCATTTTTTAAGTAAACGAATTTTGGAAATTAATAAGTAATGGTTTGTAGTGACATCATATCCCCTAAAAACTTTAGTCTCATTTACTAAAGGTGATTGTTTCTTGTTTGTTAGAATATAATCTATAATGAACCTGTAACCTCGGATACTCCACGTCATTTTATGAATCTATTTATGTCTGAAAAATGTGTTCGTTATTTTTAATTCATTTACCGATGCAAAATCTTTTACTTTGTGTCCATTACTGTTAGTAGTAATTTCACCATTTTTACCCAAAATTCCGTCAGTACGATTATTTCCAACTCTTGCATTATAATCTTCGGCAAAGAAAATGTAATCGTTTTTACTTATTTTGTCTATCTGATCTTGGAGGGTTTCATAGAATTCTTCTGTTTGTTCTGTTTTCCATTCTTCGGTGGCATAGACAGCTACTAATATTAAATATCCTCTTTGCAATTTGTATCTCAATTGAAGAATTCTTTCATTTACAAACACGTAACTATGTATTCTCTTTTTAAATTAGGATTTAATCATTATTGCTATAACTGCGGCTGCTTTTTTATTCGTTGGCACACCACTGTACAATAAAATATAGTCGTCCAACTCTTGCGAACCCTTTAATTTCTTTTTTTGTTTCTGGTGTCTTTGCTATATCTACATTTGCTTTTTATAATTCTTCCTACAGCAGTTTCTCTTTGCCATATAAACCTCTGACATTCCAAACGGCTATTTTCATTAAACCTGGATTCATTGTCATCTTTCTCGACTTAGTTGTCATTTGTGAATCAGTCCTGTGCTTCCTCTGGAGATTCTGAATTGGGTAGGGTGTCCTCAGGATGGATAACCAGTCCCTCGCTGAGTAAGTGTGGTAGTAGCTAAACTCAGGCCCTCCAAACATGCCCGTTTTCTGTAGCGGTGTGCTCCCTTAGCCGAAGGTCTCGGTTTTGAGGCGCCGAGGTCTCGCCTTCATCCGTTCCTCTCTGCTACAACTAAAGTTGCATTGCCCAGGGATCACGATCGAGGACGTGAGGAAGTCGGATTTGCTGGCAGAGCTGACCGATGTCATGTCAGACGGTGTTTCCCAAGATTTGTGGCTATTATCTGTCGGCATCGATAATAACCCTTGGAGCCAGTACCAGCCTTTGATCCCTTGCACAAATTATTGTTTTATAATAAGTTTATTATATTCCTCTACATGTTTCGAGCACTGTTTTGCTCATCATCAGGAGGTCAAATTGTATTATACAGCATCTCGTATCGTCACACTCAGTAGGTGGCAGTCCAGTGCACCTGTGCACCGGGCGGCCACCTACGGAATGTGATGACACCAGATGCTGTATAATACAATTTGACCGCCTGATGATGAGCACAATAGTGCTCGAAACGTGTAGAGGAATATAATAAACTTATTATAAAACAATAATTTGTGCATTAATTTGGTCCATTGCTAAGATTATACTGAGAAAACATCAAAATTACAGAAATTGGTATATTTTATTAAGATGTTTACATTAGTGAGAATAATAATAAGAAATCAGTTCAAATAAATTTCTCATTTAGTAACGTTCAAGTTCAATAGTACAAGCACAATTATCAGACTAGCACAAAAAATGCATTATCAACAGAACTAATATACAAAACACATTTACCAGCACAAAGCCATTGTTAGAAGTAGTACAAAATTAGAAGAATCTAGTATATTATATAGACTTACAGGTTAGATTTACTAGATGATCAGAGGTTAGACCGATTCTGAATCATGCAGGAAAGGTATCAGATACAAGCCGACCACATTAACCCAGACCGAACGTTCGTTGATTATATCGGTTATCACTGTCGCTGGAATTTGCCGCAGAAGCGCATCGAGCGGAAGGGCAGTTTCAAGGGTGAAGGTCAACATTAAACAAGGTAAAGTCTCTAAAATTTCGATTTGGCACGCGTAGACCAACATTTTTAAATTTTGTGGGCTTCTTTTGAGATGAGATGCATTTCTGTTACAACACACTTGATATAAAAAAATACATGAATTGCATTTACCTGATATCTCTGTTATGAATTACGATTTAAATTTACGAAAATTAAAATTGTGAACAAGATTATTTACTCCGTTGTTTATTTAACGACATTAGCAACCATTTAGGCTATATAATACCATAAATTTATTAAATTGAACCGTCTTTACACAACATACAAATAACAGTTGCAAATCTACAACTGTTTAATACAATACATGGTGTTAATTAAGGTACATTCGTTCGCTATACCGATGGGAACCCATGGTTTATATTGGTCTTTATCTTATTAAAAATTATTTACAATTGATTAAAAACTATATAATACAATAAAATGTAAAATGTTATATAATTTTACATGTTATTGTATTATATAGTTTTTAATCAATTGTAAATAATTTTTAATAAGATAAAGACCAATATAAACCATGGGTGCCATCGGTATAGCGAACGAATGTACCTTAATTAACACCATATTTTGTAAGCCTGATGATGGCCGAACAAGGCCGAAACATGTTGCTTATTTAACCAGTTGTAGATTTGCAACTCTTATTTTTATGTTGTGTAAAGACGGTTCAACTTAATAAATCTGTTACATTTACACAGCGGGATGGAAACAATCCAATTCAAATATATAATATCAAATTATGGGATTATTAAGGAATAATTAATTTAAGGAATAATTAATTGAAATATGTGGACGTGTAACAGTAATGGTGTAATATGAGTTACTGTGATAGTGGGTGCCCAGGACGGGCTGCGGGAACAACAGGGCACGTTGGTCGATCACCGCAGTTGATCTGCAAATCGGTTTCTAAAACTGCAACTTCACAGGTATGAAAAATAATTGTTAGCCTTTCGACTGCTGCTTCCGGTTTGGAAGCAGTGTCAAGACAGCGGACTAGCGGACACGACTGTCAAGCTGAATTACAGTGGCAAAGGACGATCCACGTTGTTGGCCTTTCTCGTCAGATCTGTCCTTCCCATTGTGTGGGCAGAAACAAACTGTTGCGTCTCTGGGCATGGGATATGGGGGTGGGGGGGGTGGTGGTGGCAACAAGGGGCACCTTACTTATATCGACAGACGTGAGTGTATTTTCGTTCTTAACAACCCTTATTCTGCGCACAAGCTTCGTAAAGAGGACATCGTTTTTTTCTCTCATACGCTTGGCGATTCGAGATGCATTCTGTACGACGCTCGATCAGATGACGACAGGACGCCCTTTCTCTTTCTCTCTCTGTTTCTCCGAAACACTGCGGAAGAACCCGAACGGCGGCGGAACAATACCGACGCGTCGCGTCGCGCCGCCTCTGACAGCAAGTGAATTCTGCGTGTTTCAAGAGTTAGTCAGTTCGGCGGAGACGCAGCTAACGACTGTAACGGGTCCGAGGAGAGCTTCAGGTTTTTGTCCAGTGCGGTCTGAGTGTTCAGTGATACGAAAACTCGTAAATACATCACTTCTTTAGAATTGTCTATGAAAAGTGATTTATTTGCTGAAAAATTGCGATTACCAAATAATATATTTATCAAAGCTGTACTTTAGAAGGAAAAGTGACAAATTAGAAGTGCGTCTAGGGGTGAAGGTGAAGGTGAATTCACTGACTCATCACCTGACATCAGCAGCGCCTTCTGTTGGCGGAAGTGTACACCAGGTTACTGCGTCTTCAATAGAACAGGTGTGTGTAAATAAATCTCTCCCATAAGCAACGCACATACTCCGCCTTTACATTTGCTGACCTTGTTCGACCTAAAATATCTACATATTTTTTTATCTTTATCGTTCCACCGTGCATTTCGTAGAGTCATTTAATCAGCACACCAAATAATGCACATATATAAAATTTAATATTTAAAATCGCTCCAAAATGTTTCGATCCTAATATCATCTTCAGGGAGCTACACTGTTCCTTGCTAAAGTCACAATTTTAAAAACACTCACTGATTAATTTCCTTATATTAACTCGGTGCTGTGGCAGTATGTCGTATTGTGTAAGTCGTACGCTGATGAGAATGCGCCTGCTTGTGGTTGTGTGTCGTGAAGATGATCTTGGGATAAAACATGTTAAATACACGACACACAACCATAGTCAGGCGCAATCTCATCATCGTACGACTTACACAATACGACATGCTGCCACAGCACCAAGTTAATATAAGGAAATTAATCAGTGAGTGTTTTTAAAAATGTGACTTTAGCAAGGAACAGTGTAGCTCCCTGAAGATGATCTT
>Ga0123354_10017733_pt1 | contig 11156 bp, 7 predicted proteins | sample TergutLab28metaG_2_FD_97872 | JGI IMG/M metagenome (GOLD analysis project Ga0123354, IMG submission 97872) | Labiotermes labralis P4 segment gut microbial communities from Petit-Saut dam, French Guiana - Lab288 P4 | ecosystem: Host-associated > Arthropoda: Insects > Digestive system > Gut ... | reverse complement strand
CCGTTGCGCTGACCACGTGACATCCCTCTATCCGCAAAAGTTGGCACTAACTTCGCCGACCGGCGGCGGCCGCTCTGTCGGTATAGTTCGCGTGCGGACTAAGGCCACGGAGTTTAGTTTTTATAGCCCTATTATCAGTTTTATTCATCCTAATCTATTAGCATGTTTGCAGTAACAAGTACGTTGCACCGTGTTGTGTACAAGAGCTGTTCGTCATGATGTCGTTATGTAGCACTGCATCATATGTGTAATGTAAACTCCATCTGTTTGATGAATTGTTTCATTCTGCTTGATAGCACAGGAACGTCTATGTTGTACGAGCCAGTATGGATATAGGCACTGTGCTGTGCTGTGCTGTGCTGTGTACTCGTGCAGGATGGCAGGGGCTGATTTGCTACTGATAGTACTTGTGAAGGAACTACAGTAGTAAATAATCCTGAAGACTATCATTTGAGCAACTCCCACCTCGAAAGACCGAAAATGTACACTATTTTTAATTACGTACTCCATGGAGGGGTGTCCTTTTTGAGAAACTATCCGTTTCACAGCTAGTCAAGAAATTCCTCGCTTTTTATGGAACCCGAAGTTTCATTACCGCATTCAAAAGTGCCCGCCACCTCTTCCTATCCTGAGCCAGATCGATCCAGTCCATGCCCCCACATCCCACTTCCTGAAGACCCATCTTACTATTATCCTCCCCATCTACGCCTTGATCTTCCAAGTGATCTCTTACCCTGAGGTTTTCTCACCAAACCCATGTAAAAGTAATTTTATTACTCATACAGTCATTTAACCAGGGAGCTTCTATGGATAAGCGGCCTGTTAATGTTACAGCACCTAACAAAACCCTTTGCTTTAGAATTCGTTTAAATCAAATTGGCTTGTACTTGTCGCTCTGACACGTCACGTTTCTTAAACCCATAATTTTATATAACCTCTCGCCACTCTGTGTCCCTTCATGAAGAAAGGCCTCAGTGGATATTGAAGTGAAACAAAGCAGGTGTATATGAAGAGTAATTCTTCTGGGATGTTATGCCGTGTCGAGTAGTAACTGGCTACGGATTGTTCAAAGGATCGAAGTGCTTTTATTTGCGAGACCGAACAGTCTAATTAGGCCTTTCTGGAACAGTTTGACCTTGAAGTTTAAGGCACTACAGACCATAACTATGTGTAATTCAAAATGGCCTAAGGTCCCAGGAGAACTGAATTTGCATCAGCACCGTTAAGAAGATGTCATACCTCGAAAATGAAAAATGGAATAGGAAATACGAGGGCAGTCCATAAAGAAACCGAACTTTTTTAAAATTTATTGCTTTACTTACAACTTAATCAAACTTGTCTCCTTCAAAGTACTCCCCTCCACTCTTGATAATACTGCTTCCAACGTTTTTTCCTGTTCTGGAACGCGTCGTAGAAAGTGTTTTGCGGGACAGCGCGAAGGTCCCGTATCGAATTTTCTTCTATCTCATCTACCGTCTGAAATCGGCGACCTTTTAGTGAGGATTTCCACTTCGGGAACTGGGGGACAACGGTCGTCTCATGCTTCGTCAAAAATTCATGGATAAGGAGGACACGTCATCAGACGAGGCACAAATTTTGCGGCAACACGACACATCTGCAGTTTGTCGGTCAAAATCAGGTGGCACGACCTTTTACAGACTCCTACTTCTTCGGCAACTTCACGGACAGTTGGGCGACGATTTTGACAAATCACAGCAAGCACTTTCTCAACGTGATCTTCGTCCATTGACGTGGAAGTTCGTCCAGATTTGGGGTCGTCTTCGATGGGCGTTCTGCCCGATTTGAAACGCTGGCACCACTCGTGACATTGCATACGGACCAAACAATCCTCTCCATAAGCCTGCTGCAACATCTGAAAAGTCTCCGTAAAGTTTTTCCCTATTTGAAACAGAATTTGAAGCAAACGCATTGCTCCTCAAGATCCTTCAATTATCAACTTTCAAAAAAAAAATCGCCGAGAGTACTAAACACACACTCATTCAAGTGCGTGTAACTCGATGTCTAACCGACATGGCATGATGCTGCTAGTGTCAGAATGAAGCTTAAAGTCCCCATTACACAACGCCACGCACCATCGCGAGGGTACTGCGCGCGTTTGCTGGCTCGCTATTTCACACTTTCAGTTTGTTTATGGACTATCTATGTACAGTACAGCCGTATAGACATAATGAGCAGAGAGATGTTTAGAAGGCCTGGCCTGTCTTATTGGCTCGCATTATCCATGCTCTCTGTTTATCATGGAGATATAGGTTGGCGCAGTGTGTGTGTGTGTGTTTGTTGTTGATTCAATACGCAAATCCTTCTCCATGAAGATTCTACGCTATTTCCTCAGTTCCCGGGTGTATGAGACTATAATGTTTCGCAAGCGTAGGTTATGTTTCCTTGCCTCAGTTACAGTAGAACTGCAGTAAAAGTAGCTGCCTGAAACGTAGAACCTTGAAATCATTTTTCTTGTTTAAAAGAGGCAATATTCGGTGCAGAAACTTCAAATGATAACCTACGAAAAATATTGTGTTATGTGACTGCGACGTTCTGTTGGGCTGTGTTTTCACGGCAAGAAATAATACAGTAAAAGCAAAATGATTAAATAATGTCTGCCATTGTTTGTCTCCACCCCTTCTTTAGAGGAAAGGAAATGGTTTTGCGAGTCTACCATGCTGTTTGTACGTATGTATTGTGTCAGTCGTCTGAAGGTTTGATACATTTGTCCTTGTTTTATGAAGTCCATACTTTATAGTTTCTTGCAATCAGTAATAACAGACCCCAAACTTGTGCAATGCGAGGGGGCTTTGCGAAATTGATGCGTTCTGCTTTCGCAAATCCCAAACAAGTACCGTTACTAGGATATGGGGAAAACCGTGAAAATGATTATTTCCCTGCTCAGGGAAAACCCAGCACTTCCTTCCGTCATGGTTGCCGGGATACGGTAAAACACAGAAACTCTGGGTACAGACCTTATTGTGACTTTTCGTTGGCGAGTGCTCTTTGTGTTATAGTGGAAACAGGCAACAGACATAGAGACTAATTGAATTACTCTTTTGACATTATTGGCTATTCTTGGCGAAAGCTTTCAGATTAGGGAAGTAGATTTCCGAATTCTGCAGGAAACCACTTGTGTTTCTTTGAGAGCATGCTCCCTCTGCGATAAACTTCAGGGTTTTGATACATACACCAAGGTAATTTTTACGCCTCTATGTGTTACTCCTGTTTGGTTTAACGTCTGTTGCCAATTTACACTACTTCTTAATTTACGTCCTCTCATTTTCGGTTGAAGGCTCTTTGGCTCGTTTATTTCCACTATTTTTTCTTATGGGAATCCTCTTTTTCATTTACGCCTCTTTTATTTACGCCAATTAGCTTTTCGTATTCTCTACTGGATATTTTTTAATCTATAGAACTAGAAAAATATCTTGTTACTTATGAACAATAAAAACATAAATAAGAACCATAAACAGTATTGTGTTGATAAAATTAAGCCCTCTGCAAGTTTCGATTTTAAAAGGCCATATTCCTGAGGTATTTTATTATATCAACAAAATTTTACGTCCAATAAAATTCAAAATATTATCAAAATGTCCCAGTATGTTATTATTTGCTTGCCTTAATTAGACAGTTACATGCAGTCAAGAGAGGCGGCATTCAGTGAATTACACCATCACGTTTGATCGTACCCAATCAAACCCTTGGTCGCTGCAATACACAGCATATATCTGCGCAGTCCAGTGTACGTCTATGCATATTACACACTTTATCTTCACACCAAACTCATATATTTGACTTTAAGTACATTCACACAATACCTTACAATACCCAGCGTTTTGATATGTGTGGACTGTATTAATGTGATATAGATTTATTTCATACTGTATAGTGTTACTTTACGTAATAAATTTATGTAAACTAATATCCTGGCGCTTGTTAATTAAAATAATTTTAATCCATTATTATACAGTCTTATTTACACAGTGTAATTCCTCGTAAGGAAGGCCCCTTAATGCCGAAACATGTAGTGCTTTTATCTCACCTGTGTAATGGAAGTTGTGTTTTATGGTCCTTTTTTCACTTAGACATGTTCTAACGTGTAACACAGTACGGCAGACAATTTTGGAAGTTCTTTACCATTTTTATGGTTAGAAGCCTGTTGATGTGCATTATTCCATAAATTTAATAAAACCTCCAGATTTGGCTTGAAGTAAACAGCATACTTGACTTCGCCCCTTCTTTGAATTTGTCATCTATGCAGTCACATGTGTTTCATCGACTTCGGAAGAGTTGATTTATTTCAGTTGAAACTGAATGCTAGCATGTAGCTGTACAATAAGGTATACCAAGACCGCTTTATTTAAAATACTTCCCAGTTAGTCACTCAGGGCCGTTTTACTTTTCTACACATTTTATGTTCGATCCCCGGAACGTCAAGTTCGTAACAAGTCAACAGACAAACGATAGGTAGAAAAATTAATGCGTTTTATGAAAAGTAACTTTAGCATTCCGGAATTGTAATCGACTTACATGTGTACCACATAATTTATATTTAACCCCATAAATATTTGCACTTGTGAGTTACCACTAAAATAAGAGAAATGCTGAACTAGTTACAGCCGAAGCCAAGGGCTTGAATCAACATAGAAATAAACAGGAGCATTTACAACAAGCAGGTAAATTGCGAAGCAAACATGAATTTAGTGTGCTATTCAGTATGTGATGAAATACGGGCTATAGGTAGCAACTTTACGGAAATGTGATACATTGCGTGTTTACCTTATGTTGATGTACAGTCTTTTCAATTTCTTCCTGAAATTGTCATTATATTCGCATTATTTGTTTCCTATTCCGAATTTTACTATAACAGGTTAACTAGCTAACTAACGTACGTAGACCTTTTTCACTCAGATTATCAAGATATTAACCACCTTACATACAGCATGGAATTTAATTAACGGTAATTAAGAAGAACCCATTACTGAACCCTAACCTCACGAATCTATTATCACCCTTCCCGCCCCATATTTAACGTTCATTTGAATATTATTTTTCCATCGAGGCCGACTTATCCAAAGTGGTCTCTTCTTATCAGGTCAGTCAACAGAAATTCTTAAAATATTTTTTTCTTCTGTTTTTTATGTATTACATGTACTGGGAAATTCATTCCCCTTTAATTGTTTTTCTACTAAAGTATGGGGAAATAACCACGCTGTAAAGAGCACCTTATGTAACTTTCTCCTGACTCTTATTACATATTACCTTCTACAACCAAATATTCTCCTTCACACTCCCATTTTTAATTCCCTTAGTTTATTTTCTTCCCTTAATATGAGACATCAACGTATAGGAACATAAAGAACGGTAAGCAAAATTATATTTTCTTCCGTTTTAATTACATTATACCAAAGATAATATGGTTATATTATAAATTATTTTCTTACGACTGAATTATAGTCTTAGCATTTAGTTGATTATAAATAATAAGTTTCAATTTACATAATGTTTTGGCCAGAATAGTGTACTTCCAAAACCGATTGAGCAATCAGGTCTTTGGCATTCTAGTATGTGTTAACAAAACAATCCTGACTATTTTAAAAAAGCATGACATTAAATAATTTTTCATCGATATGTAATCAAGGAATTACAAACTTTATAGCACTATTTAGCAAACCTAATTTTAGATCAGTGTTATCAAACGTTCAAAAGCATAAATGTGAATACTAACACAACTTGCGACGGGTTTTCAAAATTCTTTCCCATGTTTTAAATAGTTAGAAGTTACACGTATGAAAAATGATTCCTAAATATGCTGTGTGTTAGGCCTCCAAATAATAGAATTTTTTCTGACATAAGGAAAAAAACCAGTTACACAATTAGCAAAATATGCGTTTTTAAAATTCGTGTAATTCTACTCATTTTTTCTTGCGACTTAATGGTAATTGTCTGAACTGCCTGCGGTGACATGAAATGGCTTTTAATATTGCTCCCATATTTATTAATGCGATTGACGTGTCTCAGAATAAAGAGCGAGTACCTCTCTGAACAGCACTAAATGATTGTTCTTTGTAATGGAGGCATAGTGCGTTTTCTTCGTAGTGTAAACTGACTTTTTAAATGCCATTTAGAACAACTGTAGACTTACAAGTGTTACTAAGGGCATGAGGGGCCAAAGAATCAAGCTTCAGGGAGTAGTCCGTAATTGGGGCTGCTTTCTCCGATGTTTGAGTCAGTTTTCAAGGCCAGCATTTTAATTTCTTTCTTCTCGCAGTTTTGTGACATCGATTCACATTATCTCGCCAGGGGCGCTTACTTCTTAATACGCGGCGAATGGCTTAAGTATAAACACTTAGCCACCTTATCTGCGACGAAGCTGCTTCTCATCCTTCCAGTCATTAACTGTATTCGTTCCTGCGTCATTAGCCCTGCACACCGTCGTACCATTTCACCGTCCTTGACTATTAACGCCTGCTGTGTATTTCGGAGTTTTCTGAGTTCGAATATCGACCAAGAGGGCTGCGATCCTGACTTAAGATTTTCATAATTTTACCTCAGCCCCGCTATATAAATTATGGAATAGCACGTTTAGAAGCGTGATAATCGCTTTCTCTTCTGTTATTTTTCATTTCAATAAACCCAATCGCTGTCATATTCTGCGATAATGGATATAAGTATTTTGACATCGGACAATAATAGTCGAAACCTCTTGGACATTTATTGAACGTCAAGAAATACTTTAAGTACGTCGTCATTAATTACGTATTGGCATCAATGATTTATTTAACGACGCCTTTCAACTGTCTAGGTTAATGTTTACTGACCTTTCTTCCATAGAGACACCCTAAAATATGTTTTCATGTGCCCAGGAACTCCTATAAGTGAAATTATTTACAGGCCACGAAAATTTGAGAGCGGGGAACGAATTTCAAATATTGCTGAATTATTGTCAAGACACTCTATTTTTAACCGGTTTCTGTATTGTATATAAGTCGGGTTAAATTGTAAAAACAAACTGGATCGAGTGACCAGTGAGAGAATTAAGGCTTGAGTGCCTTCGATCTTCAGCGATGTTACACAAATTTGTTTGGCTGTGTTTACCAACGTATAGGGACAGTCTATCGGTCCTACCTTCGAGGGTCAGGAAGTCATAAAATAATACTTGTTTTTATGTATTTCGAGGAATATTTGGAATTTTTCGCACAATTTTAAAGTTTCAAAATGTTTATGTATTTTACCCATGATTTTTTTTGCGGAACCACTCAAAATGTTCTGCCGAACACCGGAATTCCGCGGAACTCTGGTTTTGGGGGGGGGGAAATTGTGTGAGTGATAGAATCGAATGATATGTGATCTTTTGAATGATTAATTTTAAAGGGGGTGGGGGGATGAAGCAGTATTTACTGTTACAAAAATTTCCCTGGGAAAATAAAAAAAAAACCTTAAAATCTCTCTAAGGACAGCTAATCTTCTGGGCAAATTCGGGGGAATGAATATGAGTAGGTTAGCTTCATACTGAGAATTTTTAAACAAATGTATTCAGAAAACATAATTCTTACAAATTTTCTAAATATAACAACCAGTCGTATCTAAACAACTGAAAACTTTTCTTACGTTTTGTTGACCGTGCATCCTAATATAATAATAATCTTTTTTTTTACCATCTTGATGCACAAGTTCTTTATTTTAATACATTTATTACATTCATCTACATGTTTCTAGATCTATTGTTCTCATCATTAGGAGGACAATTGTATCAACACAGCATCTGCTATCGTCACCCAAACAGAGTGACGATATCAGATGCTGTGTTAATACAATTTTCCTCCTGAGGATGAGCACAGTAGTGCTCGAAACATGTAGAGGAATGTATTAAATGTATTAAAATAAAGAATTTGTGCATCAAGTTATTTAAAAAAAAAAAGACTATCACAACTGAAACCTTCTTACGCAGAATTATAATTTTAAATAATGTTTTGTGTTGGCGTAAAGTTACTCTTTTTCTCTGAAGGAAGAACATGCGATAAAGACTTTTGCTGCCTGCTGAAGATTGTACTTGTACAGGAGTCAACTGAAGTAACAAGTGGATATTGATTATTGCCTAATGATTTGCTTCGTGTTGTGTGCGTTGTATCCACCATTGATGTAGCGATTTAGTGTCAAGATACATGTTTGATACGTAAGCTGCCTGCAGAAGAAATGCTAGTGGATGTGTGATAGGAACTGAACGTAATAATTCCGAACACCTAGGCGTAACTGTAAAGATAATACTAAAACGAACATGGAGGAATAACCTTATTGTTGCACCGTGCATACTGTCGAATTATTTAATCAGTATACCAACTGATGCACATAAATACAAATTCCACATTAAAACATTAAAATTTCTCGGACATGTTTCGATCCTAAGATCATCATCAGGAAGCTACACCTTCCTAGCTAAAGTTACTATTAAAATTAGTCACTGATTAATTTCGTTGTATAAACAGGATGATGTGGCAGCATGTCTTATTGTGTGAGGTTACGTTGTTGAGAGTGCCTGACCACGGGTGTGCGTCCTGTGCTCGGCTGCAGCAAAGCACAGGACGCACACCCGTGGTCAGGCACTCTCAACAACGTAACCTTACACAATAAGACATACTGCCACATCATCCTGTTTATACAACGAAATTAATCAGTGACTAATTTTGATAGTAACTTTAGCGAGGCAGGTGTAGCTTCCTGATGATGATCTTAGGATCGAAACATGTCGGAGCAATATTCTGTTTTATGTGGAATTTTTATGTATGTGCATCAGTTGGTACACTAATTAAAAAATGGAGGAATAAATTCTGAAGACGTTAACTGCACTAAGTTAATAAAAGATAGGTTTCGATTATGAGCTTTTGTGTTCCTTGTGTGCCTTTAGGTTCCTTCAGAACAAGCTTTTTAATCCCCCCCAGTTGAGTGACGAGTAGTAGAAAGGTTCTTGTCCAGGGCCATACTAACCAAAGTGCGTACATCTAGCAGTAAGTGGGTGATGTATGCGGATGTTACGGCACTTGGTCACTTCTCATGGGTGCGCAGAAGACGAAGTTGGGTATATGTGATCGATGTTGGAGTGAAACTGCAGAGAGAGCAAGCTAGGGAAGCTAAGTAATGCGCCAGAAGGAATGATGGAGCATCCAGGGGCATAGCTACGTTCAGTGTCAACTGACTTTATACGTTTACTATTTCTCCCTTTATTCCCTTTTATTTCTGCCTCTCCTTGTTTTAGATTTTCTGGCATATTTCCTTATTACATCCTTCTTTCTCTTTTATTTATTTGCTATTTCCTCCTATCGACTCTTTTTTCCTTCTGCCTGCTTTCTCTGTAACATCGTTAATTTTTTCTTCCCTTTTTCATTTTACTTCTCCTTTGTAAGTGTTTTCGCAAAATTGCGAAGGACGACTATTAGCCTCGTCTTGTCTGTCCGTCCGTCCGTCTGTCAGCGTGGAACATCGAATTTTCATGACAACTGATATTCGAGTATTTCTGGAAAATATTACAAAAATCAGGTTTTACTAAAATTGGACAAGAATAAGAGGTAATTTACGTGAAAGGCCATATATTTTATTACATCCCGCTCAGTGCTTCTTAGAGTGAGAAATGCCAAAAAGAAGCTGTAGGTAAAATCAAAACACGCACTTTACGTTCCATAACTTTTTTTAAAAAAAATGTGCCTTTTATGAGATAATGTGGAAAAATATTTTAGATTCGGGCTAGCTACATATGAAAATATGGCGCGTGCGCATTTCATGCTGGTTAACTAAGGTTACACACACACACACGCGCGCGCGCGCGCTCTCATGCACGCACGCACACACTCACGCACACACTCACGCTCTCACGCACACGCGCACTCTCACGCACGCACACTCACGCACGCGCGCACACACACACTCACGCACGCACACACAGACACTCACACACACATATGCACGCACGCGCGCACGCACACACACTCACGCACGCACGCACACACTCACGCACGCGCACGCACACACACACTCACGCACGCACACACAGACACTCACACACACATATGCGCGCACGCGCGCACGTACACACACTCACGCACGCACGCGCACGCACGCACTCACGCACACACCTACATATGCGCACACACGCGCGCACACACACGCACGCACACACACACGCACACACGCACACACACACACACACACAGGCAATACATAAAACGTATTGTTTTCCACTGCAGTAGTGGTTGCACGAACGCGACTTAATGTTACGTTTGTACGTACATTGCCTGCCTTGTCCATATTTATGTTTATTTAACATGTCTTTCTCTTTTCTTTTTCTGCTATCCTTCCTTTCTCTTTGTTTTTCCTCATTCTCTTTTTCTGATTTCTTATGTAATTTTTCTTCTATTTTCTTTCTTTTCCCCCCTTTCTATGTCTTTGTCTTTCCTTTCCTATTCTGTCCTCTATCTTTTTTCCCTTTAACGTGTAGTGGTAATTATGTGTACCATTCAGAAACATACATTTCCAACAGAACGTACGGTTCTCAAGGAACGAACCATTTCCTTGAATCGTTTCGAATCTAAAGGCATTTCCACTACACGTTATACAACTCGCTGAAGGATTGAGGTTACGTATGTTCTTAGTAAATGTAATTATTTTCCTTGCAGATTCAGTTTGGTGATTTCGTTTTCATCTCCCATGAAGCCTGCATTATCTCTCCAGCTTGCAACTAATACGCAAAGTGTAATAATATGGAAATGTAGGAAGCTGGAAAAAAAAACAGATGACGATCCCATACCTACAGAGAACGGGTACCCTATTTTCAATGTCACGTTAAATATACTTAGATTGTTCTTTGTTTGTTTCAATGAAACGAATTAATATACGAAATAACACAGTATTCAGCGCGGAATAATTTACTGATTCATCAAAACCTACAGATAACCTTAAAAACTAGATTGTAAAACTCAAACATTGCATTTATCAAAAAATTCTGGAGAACGTAAACTGACGATGCAAGTAGTATGGTCGTAATTCTAAAATGAGCCATCCCCGTTGTGTGTATATAAACAATAGGTGTGGGTATCAGTCAATAACACAACAATATCTAAAAAAGATGTTTAATAAAGGATGAAGTAAACTACATGTTTCGG
>Ga0123354_10017731_pt1 | contig 11157 bp, 6 predicted proteins | sample TergutLab28metaG_2_FD_97872 | JGI IMG/M metagenome (GOLD analysis project Ga0123354, IMG submission 97872) | Labiotermes labralis P4 segment gut microbial communities from Petit-Saut dam, French Guiana - Lab288 P4 | ecosystem: Host-associated > Arthropoda: Insects > Digestive system > Gut ... | reverse complement strand
TGTATTCGTAACAAAGCCTGCAGTACGTCAGATAGCACACGGCGCAGTCAGTTCGTGCTGTCGTTAAGTGTGCAGTGAGAAGTAACATTATACATGCCGCTTTCCCACGACGAGTACGCCGATGTGCATTTTGTGTACGGGTTTTGCAACGACGACCCCACCGACGTGCTTGAAGAGTATCGGCAACGGTATCCTCGACGTCGAATCCCTGATCGCCATTGGTTCACTCGTGTTCACCAGTTCCTGGGAGGAAAGGGCTCATTTCCGAGCGTAAACCGCCATGCTAAACCTCAAGTACAATGAAGTGTGGAGGAAAAGGAAAACGTTATTGACATGCTACAGCGAAGTCCACGCTGTAGCACAAGATGAATATCTGTCCGCCTCATTTTTCTGCTCATGAATCTGGAGAACTTTATGTATGGAGACTGGTTGGGTCCTGATCATATCCATCGTACGCAGCATCTTGGACGTGCGGTCATGGGTAAACGGTCGCAATGCTGCGGTTGGATTAATGCTAACCCCCATACAATTAGTAACGTTTTGCTCACCGACGAGGCCCTTTTTACCCCCTATGGAGTCAGCAGCACCAAACGACGTCCCCCAAAAATTCCAAAACGAACTCCCCGCGTCACTTTTCCATAGATGTGTGGTGTCACTTGCGACCAGATAATTGCACCTAACACCTTGCCGCAACGTCTGACAGGTGATATTTTTGCCAGAAGTTTACAACATAAACTGCCAGCACTCTTAGAGATGTTCGTGTGTGAACACGTCCTCTGTTGTCGCACTAGCATGACGGAGCGCCTCCTCGTTTCAGTCGTGCCGTCAGGCAGTAACTGAATCAGTAGTTCTGTCGCCGATGGATCCATCGTGGCTGTGCACGGAACTGTCCACCACAGTCACCTGTTCTGAGTCGGTTAAATTACCATGCGTGGAGTTAAATGAAGGAGATGATGTGTGCATGCGCCGTGAACAAAAGAGAAGAATTCCTGCAGCGAGTTCTGAACGCTGCAAGACCAATTAGTAATGCCGCCCTGGTTAATGAGCTGACACGTTCCTTGGTCACACAGGTCCGTGAATGTATGCAAGCAGTTGCAGCCCACTATGAGGAACCTTAATGAATAGAGAACTGTGGAGCTGTAACCGTCCATTTAGCAATCAATATCAGTTTATTAACAATGTAGTTCTTTTTTTTTTTACTGTAAATACGGCTCACTGAAACTTATGAATAGGACATATTTGTATGTAATATTTATGACTCAAAATTCGTGTATTAGTAGGTCCTGCAATACTCATCCTAAGTCCTGCAGCACCTGCATGTTTGTATTGTTGTTGGTGGTGGTGGTGGTGGTGCTGGTTGTGTTTGTGGTTGTGTTTGCGGTGGTTATGATGATGTTGGTGGTGGTTGTGTTTTTGGTGATGGTGGTCGCAGTAGTAGTAGTAGTAGTAGTATTAGTAGTGGTGGTGGTGGTGGTGGTGGTGGTGGTGGTGGTAACGATACCACAATAAAATTACCGTTAAGCATTAGGTATCACGTGACGAAGAAAACAGACGGCGTTTTATTTGGTGGCGTTGTTCATCGGTCACATGGCATTTTTTTCACCGCTACTGCTATATCCAGACCAATATACCTCGAAGTTCGATAGCTAAATATATAGCTTGTTCTCTAATTTATGAACTCAATTATGGGATCCTATGGGGGTTTCCTTTTGCCATTCTTCGCCTCTTTTCTTTCTGGTTCTTTGTTTGCTTCTCTCCTTTTTCTCGTTCCCTGAAACTTTCTCCTTTCAAACTAGTATACTGTGGGACCTACCCGAGTACACTGTTCAGAAGCAAACTTATTAATTTCTGCATTTTCCAGTCGGCTTCACAACTATGAAATTACGAGTATTTTTTAGCTGAAACTGAAGTAAATCATGCACATTCTTGCGCTTGCTCTTGGAAAGAGAAGTAGCCCATTGTTCTGATGCAAGGTGAATATTGTGCGTGCATCAAAGAGAAATTAAGCATACATTTATCCACTTTGTAATTTTAGGGAACATCATCCCGTTGTACCAGTTAATATCGATTTATTGTCCGCTTTGTAATATTCATAGTCAAACAGCCTTGTTCTTTTAACTTTCTGCGTGATATTGTTCAGTACCCATGTTTGAGAAACCGCACGCAGTTAATTTCCGGTTGAAAATTGTTGATATTTCCTGTTAAACAGCTCTTGTTGTCTAGTTGGTACGTTTGTAGGCGCCTTAACAAAATTTAAAAGAGCGACTATTAGCTTCGTCTGTCTCTCCGTCCGTCCGTCCGTCCGTCCGCATGGAACAAATCCGCTCACACTGGACCCATCTTAATGATATTTGACATGTGGGTATTATTCGAAAATCTATCGAGAAAATTCCAGTTTCATTAAAACCGGATAATAAGTAAGGGTACTTTACATGAATACCACTAGAAAATTTTTATCACTATCTCGCTCGGTTATCTTTATAATGAGAAATGTTTCAGACCAAAGGTGTAGACAATATCAAAACTCATATTTTGTATCCAATAACATTTTCCGAAAATCGTGCCGTTTATGGGATAATGTAGAAAAATATTGTAGAGCGGGATAGGCCACAGATGATCATATGAGGCACGCGCATTGCATGCTGCATACGTAGGACTGCAGACACACACACAGAATATGAAATTGTTAATTGCTACATTGATTTTCACAGCAAGAATGGTTACGCTAATGGGCCTTAATGGTACGTTATACGTACATTGCCTGTCTTAGAGGCTTACTTAATGTACCACCAGCTTTAATGTTCAGAAATTCAGTGTTCTGATCACAATGAATTTAGATTGTTTCGCGTGGATCTCAGAACACAGCGATTATTTCTCTTTACGTCATTAAAGGCAGGGAGTGTTTACCGCGCGGTACAAACTGGTTCTTTAAAAGAGACGGAAACAGTTTCGTCCTTAAGGGGTTAAAAACAACGCGATGATTTGCTTATGCTGCTGAGAGACGGCAGCAGGTTTATATTACCCTGAACACCTCAGACGCCAAACACAGACCGCGAATGATATTATGGTCATTACATACATTGCAGGGTATTTGGTATTGTTACATAATCATGACGGTCCCACCCCCTGAAAGAACCTTGTGATGGCGCGCGCCGCCTTCTGTAGTTCCGGCTCATCTAACAAACTGTAATAAATTATTACGTATAGGCAATATGTAAAGTTTCGTATTGTTTTGTTTAATTAAGTAATGTGGATAGGTTCTGCGTATGAATATTGAATGATGATGTAGCGACCCTAAAGATGTCGCTAGAAGGTTTCTCTGAAACACTAGTACCCGTCTACATAAATACGCCCAGCAATACAGACAGTCTATGAATCTGATGTTTATTGGACCGTGCATCATTGTGATAACTGAAGAATAAAAAACCAACTAGATGCCACTAATTACTTTATTGCAATTTTATGGGCTCTACATATTTTTGCACTACTATACTCATCATCAGGAGCTTGCGACTATGATGTTGATTACCACATTGGTCGTTTCGTTCTTGGTTTGCTCTGTGTTGGAAGTTAAAGGGCTGCAGGCTAAAACCTGCAGCCCAGACACTACTCCAGCCTAACAGCACCTAACCTCCAACATAGAGCAAACCAAGAACGAAACGGGCAATGTGTTATTCAACATCATAGTCGCAAGCTCCTGATGATGGGCATAGTAGTGCCCGAAATATGTAGAGCCCATAAGAAGTGCAATAAAATGATTAGTGGCATCTAGTGGGCTTTTTATTCTTCAGTTACAGACAGTCTATGTTTGAACATAACATTTAGGCACGTTTGCGTAACCATCGTTGCAGTGGTAAAGCAATAAGTGTTACATATTCTGAGGGTGTGTTTGTAGACTTAAGTATCCAGCATGCAATGTGCATGTCCCATATTGTCATCTGTGGCCTGTCCTGTTGTAGCATTTTTCCCATATTATTTAATAAAAGGCACGGTCTTCGGAATAAAAGTTATTGGATATAAAATGTGTTTTCATTTTGTCTACAACTTTTCTCTGAAACATTTCTCATTCTAAGAAGAATTCGGCGAGATATTTTAAATATGTATTGTTCTTCATGCAAAGTATGTGTTTATTCTTGTCAGATATTAATGAAACTTGAATTTTCACGACAGATTTGCGAAATATACTCAAATTTAAATTTTCATGAAAATCCGACCAGTAAACCCCGAATTGTTACATGCAGACGAACACACGGGCTGACAGACGGACGAGCAGACAGGAAAATATGACGAAGCTCATAGCCCTTTTCTGCAATTTAGCGAACCACGCCTTAAAGCGTTGTAAAAACGTGCCACAAATGCGCTACCTTCAAATTTACATCTCGGAAGCATGTGAATGCTAAATAAGTAGCTTCACTCAGTGGGGTTCTGACACGACGTACGTCATGGAAATGATAAATATTTAAGCAGTGTGAGAAATACCGTAAGGCAGTTTACCAGATCACTCCACCAAGAAGGAGAGAGCGGATTTATTGTTATAGGCTTATATGCTGAGAGAAATACAGGAATCAGAAAGATGTAGATGAAAAAATGACGATAGTTACCATTTAATATGTACGGTTCATCAAATATGAGTAGGTGATGAGATGATAAGGCATGCCTTAACGAAGGCAGGATACCAAATAACAGAAAACAATATAAATGCTGGAATATGTAATGCATAAGAGCGTGTGTTATGTATGTACATATTGTGTAATGTGCTATATACACGTATATTGAAACTTAGAATTACAAGTTATCTGAAGGATTGTTAGCCTCTGAGTAATGACTTTGTCCCTTATAATAGTCAGCTTATAGTGCTTGGACACTCAGCTTGGTAAGTAATAGTATGCATGTGGGCGGTCCGGTGACTGGGCTACCTTCATGCGATAAGTAAGCCGAAAATATGTGACATTTATCCGTCGAATGAAATAGTGTCTTTGTATAAGAGCGACCAAATAACGCCAGTTATATTTGCGGAATGTAGCAAGCATGAGGTAATTTGAAAAATGTACATATAATTCCAATACAGAAGGCTGAGGAGAGGATAAACCACTTTGCAGAATTATGCATATTTTGGACGATAATATTAAAATAAATCGAAGGGAAATACGAGTGATAATGTAGTAATGTGAATTTAACTGCCGCACTATGGACAAAATGGCGTATAGCTGTATTAATTCGTAACGTCAGTACTAGTTGATGAGTTTCACGTTCCGGCCATTTTTCTCAGGTGAAGGGTTCACTGTGTACATTGGACAGGAACCTGCGTTGAGACGAGGTCTGTTGAAGACAAACTTGCGCACAGAAACAGGGTTAGAGCCGTGAAGTAGTCCTCAGATATTCCCCGTTCACATAATGCGTGCTACATATCCTGCCCATTTTTTCTTGCTGTGCTTACTTAGAGGTTTTTTTCACTGAAATCGATTTTTATTCAAACAACGCTGCTTTCATAAATAAATTCACAGACCGAGCTGCATAATCTGTAAAGACTTCAGCTGGACTGCTCATTTTGTTAATATATCACATTTTATGAACTGGGACTATCGGAGAATTACTTTGTCCCCCGCCTCAGGTGAAGGAGGGGGAAAATCTCCTCAGTTTGGCCCATCAGACGAAGTTAATAATCTTCTTTATCAAACTTTATGTTTTAACACATCTTTCACAGTTCAAATACTACCATATTTTATGCTTCTATCGATATTTTAAGAAATTAACAGTTTATACTCAGATTACTCAATTATTACACCAACCACTGCACATATATAAAATTTATAAAATTTACACATTAAAACATTAAAAACGCTCCGAAATGTTTCGGTCCTAAGACCATCCTCAGGGAGCTATATCGTCCTTGCTAAAGTTACACTATAAAAGTCACATTAATTTCGTTGTACCAGTTGGGTATTGTGGCAGCATTCCGTGTTGTGTAATGTTATGTTGCGAAGAGTGCCCTGCTACGGATGTAATGTTGTGAAGAATGCTTTGCTACGGATGTAGCAAGGCATTCTTCACAACATAACGTTACACAACACGGAATGCTGCCACAATACCCAACTGGTACAACGAAATTAATGTGTGACTGTTTCTAGTGTAACTTTAGCAAGGAAGATATAGCTCCTTGAGGATGGTCTTAGGGCCGAAACATGTCGGAGTGTTTTTAATGTTTTAATGTGTACATTTTATAAATTTTATATATGTGCAGTGGTTGGTGTAATAATTGAGTAACTCGACAACATGCACGGTGTAACAATGGAAATAAAAAAATATATTCGGATATTTCATACAGCCTTTTATTGTAATTTAGTCGTGTAAAAGTAGCATATAAGACTGCACGTGCAATATTGTCTTCCTGATGATGAACATGAGATTTTCGAAACATGTAGAAGACAAGAATAATTGAATTAAAACTATTAATTTAAGAAGTTCATTTTGTTGGTTAACATCACTAACTTCTTTATCGCCGTAGTTCTCACAACTCTGTTGTTTTAACGTGAAATCGGCCACATCCTGTAATAGCATAACTTCCTCGGAGATCATGTGCGTAGTTAAATAACGTGTGAACCATGGCAAGGGGTATCTAACGCTTTTAAAATACGGTTAAATTTCATAATTACGTTATTTGCAGATACGACGAAATTAGTCTGATTATTAGTTAGTCTTTTGAATTGTGATACTGTGTAATGTTATGGATACACAACCTAAAGGTAGACAGCAGTAAGAACCTCGTATCACCACCCAGTAGTTAGTAACTGGCCTGTGTTACTAGCAAGGCTAATTCTAAAATCTGTATCGGCTCAATTCGTTAATTTTTGCCCCTTGGAATTTATTTTATCTTGTTATTCTTGTTAGTAACCTTTTCCTGTAGCTTATAAAGTTAAAAAGGGAAATAATGTAGTTGCTACTTTAGGCATCTGTACATTTGTTTGAAGAAGTATCTATGTACTTAACTTTCTCACTCCTGTGACCTACCAAGGACCTAATCAGAGTTAAACTACCCAACTAAATGAGCCAGTTTCTGACATTGTGGTGCCTAGGCAGAACTGACAAACGATGATAGGTAGGTCTAAGTACGGAGCACATATATATATATATATATATATATATATAGTGATGATTCGCGGGAAGAGTGTTAAAGAATTCCGCCGCTTTACCTGCCTTTAATCCCACAAGAAGTCACTGAGGACGGAACTCGAGGCTGCTACTTAGTGCGTTTCCAGCTGTCCTAAAGCTACGCACATGCATATTGTGTAGACAAATGTCCAGCAGCAAAAATAGTTTACAGACAGGTACGGTCATAATTGTGGTACTGTTGTGCAGTTTTCTTTAAATGCTTAGAGAGGTTTTCTGAAGACTACCTGCATCGTGGGTGGGTCGGAGATGTTGAGTGAGCGTGTCCATTTATTCTGCTTCAGGCACGTGGAAAGCCTGATATTTCCGATCTGTACAGCAGTTTGTGTCTGCCTCACTTTTTAGATTTTTGTGCAGACTACCAGGTCACAGTGCTGAGGGAGGATATTTGGAGGCTGAGGGTGTTGGAAAACAAGGTGCTGAGGAGGATATTTGGAGGCTGAGGGTGTTGGAGAACAAGGTGATGAGGAGGATATTTGGAGGCTTAGGGTGTTGGAGAACAAGGTGCTGAGGAGGATATTTGGAGGCTGAGGGTGTTGGAGAACAAGGTGCTGAAGAAGATATTTGGGCCCATGAAGGACTAAGTGACAGGGGGCGTGGAAAAGACTACAACACGAGGATATTAATGATCCGTAATTCTCACTACATAATCGGGTGATGAAGTCAAGAAGAATGAAATGGGTGGGGCATGTGGCACATATGGGAAACAGGAAAGATGCAGACAGGGTTTTGGTGGTGAGACCTGAGGAAAACAACAACCTGAAAGTCCGAGGTGTCGATGGAAGGATAATATTGAAATGTGTATTCAAGAAGTACAATGAAGTGGTATGGACTGGATTGATCTGGCTCAGGATACGGACAGCTGGCGCATTCTTTTGAATGCTGTAATGAAACATCGGGTTCCACAAAATGCGGGGAATTTCTTGACTAGCTGAGAAACTGTTAGCTTCTCAGGAAGGACTCTGCTCCATGGAGTTAACTAGTTGGTTGGTAATGTTAGTTAGTTAGTTATATTAGTTACTTTAGTTTAGCTAGCAGGGTTAGTGAGATTAGTTAGTTTAGTTGAGTTCTTTAGTTCAGTTAGTTTAGTTTAGTTAGGTTAGTTGGTTGGTCAATTAGTTATTTGGATAAGTTAGTTCAGTTAGTTGAAGTTAGTAGGTAGGCAGGCGGGCGGGTAGGTAGGTAGGTAGGTAGGTAGGTAGGGTGTCAGTCAGTAAGTCAGGCAGTCTACCAGCTGAACGAACGTGTCGGCGAAGTGATCGCTCGAACACGGCTCCGATTCTCTGCTAACATAGGCAAACTGAACCCTAACTTTGGCCAATCGACAGTGCAGTTTGAACCTAGCAATTTTAAAATATCAAGTCACCACGATAAGCCCTCGAGGTCTGTTCTTGGGATTCGTACTTGCTCCATAGCTGTTGCGCGACGTCACTTTTGAATAAACCTGGAGGATTGAATTCTGGGCGCTTTGGGGCACGCATTGGCAAAGATTAGAGATCGCTGACCTATCTGAGAATTTGTGCCTGCGCTCGCCAAGCAGTAACGATATTCACAAACGTAAATAATTTTTCGATCTTATTCTTCTTACACATTTCCGCTTGAAAATTTGCTGTTAACTCAGAAGGTTTAGAAATGTGCTCCCAAGTAGCCCACAGGTTTATTACCTTGTTCAGAAAATCCCGCCAACTTGAAATTTCCTGGAAAAATCCATTGAACCGTAGCAAATGATCTCCGACAACGAATAATTCGCTACGTTTAGTGGAAATGAGGAAGGTAAGATGGAACGGGTGCGGCCAATCCTCCGGTGGACATTACGTAATTAATTGAAATTTTTTTCGACCATCTTAATCTTGCGGTCATTTAGAAATTATGAAAAAGCGATTGTGGGAAATTTCACATCATTTGAGTACAAGCACATTAAAGTGTGTTCTTTGATGTTTTATATATACCTACCCTTTGGGCCTTGATGTTCGTTTATTGAACATATGTAGTTATTTATTGCCAACGTTTGTGAATTTACCACCAAGGAGATGAGACACGTGAGGGGTACAGTACATGTGACACGCAATAAATATCTTACCGAAGCATTCCTTTGCAGTTCCACGCGTCCACCGATAGGACAGCTACATCCACTTGAAGATATTTATTGTTGTAGACATACATCTTAAGGGATACAGCTGTCCTTGCTGCAGCCGAGCGCTACACAAGAAATGCATCAGTATAAAGTGCTTGTAGCTCGTGCTACGTATCATATCTAATGCTCTTATCTTCTTTGTGGGCGATCAGTCTGAAAAATACAGCAGGTATGGAAATGCAGAGAGCTGGATTCTGCCGTACTTATACGCCGTTAAATATTTCCACGTGGAAAATTGTTTCAGGTATCAGTTGTAGACAGGTAATAACATCTAGTGCGCCAGTTTTGTGTGTGGTGAGTCGTTTGAGTGGGAACCTTAACAGAAGGCTTCAGATACCTGTAAACTTATATTGCTTATATTGCACCGATAACTACCGAAAGTAGACCTAACTTGCAAACTTTAGTGTATAATTTTATCAGTACCGCTGCCAAATTTAATGGAAATACTTTTGGTGGTTTATGAGGCGGTACATATACGGACTGACACTAGGCGCATATCTTTAAGGGAACGCAGACCGCAAGATTCGCATTGGGATTTGGAAAGGGTGTTATGATTCGTGGGCAGTGGACTTTATTTCGGTGTCGGTGTATGACGATAGCATTATCAGGCAGCTGTCACCTACCATCAACATAAATGTGTATTACGTTAATCGAAGGATAACACGACTTCATATTCGGACCGCTAGGTGGTCATCTTAAAGATATAAAAGTATATAAAATTAGAATTGCAAGTGTAAGTCCATTTTTGTATGGGCGTTACAATTACAATTACACATACTCATCAACATAGAATGTTAATGTTACATTATATATATATAAAGGTAAATGGATCCCATTACAGACCCGGTGTGGCCCAGAGGGTGGGTAGAGGTATAACTCTACTCTTCCATGATCGCGTCACTAGAAGGGGGTGAGTGGTCAGCAGCACGCCCCGGCCGCAATTTACCCCTGGGAAAGAACCGGTAATCATTTTACAGGAGGCTGGATGGACCTCAGGTTCGGTCTGGACGAGCGGAAAATCTCGTCTCACCGGGACTTACAATTGCAAATTAAATTTTATGTATTTTAATGGCCTGAAGATGACCCCCTAGTGGTCGAAACATGTAGCAATGTTATTCTCTAATGTAACGAAATAAATCGTCGTGATAACTGTCTTGTTGTGTATACAAACACAACGAGTTTTCCACGGTGAAATTATCATTACCAGTTTCATTTATACGTACTAAAAACACTGAAGGCACATTCATTTGTTTAAAATACAAATTTAAGCTTCAGTTGCTACAGGGCATTGAAAGAATACACTAAGCTTTTGTGATAGGACTAAAAACCCTAAAGTACTGACTACACTGAAATTCAAACATCTGAACAACAAACGTTAATTTACACGTCAGTTGATACTTGGCGCTCTTCGTGCGTCCTGATAGTATTTGAAGCGAATATGATGATGTTGCCTTGGTAACTTTCATCGTAACGGTAGGCTTTCTACTATAGCTACTTCCACTTTCGGTGTAGCTTCCTTCGCTCTTCATCAGAGGTAGTCTGGCTTGTGTCTAGAAAGTTTGATACTCACTTACTTACTCCATGGTGCAGAGTCTTTCTTGAGCAGCTAACTGGTTTGCAGCTAGTCAAGAAATTCCCCGCATTTCACGGAACCCGAAGGTTCATTACCGCCCTCACAAGCGTCCGCCACCTGTCTCTATCCTGGGGAAGCTCAATCCAGTCCATATACCCATATCCCACCTCCTGGAGATCCATCCTAATATTATCCACCCATCTACGCCTAGGTCTCCCCAGTGGTCTCTTTCCCTCCGGTTTCCCCAGCAAGACCCTATACACCCCCCTCTCCTCACCCATAC
>Ga0123354_10017730_pt1 | contig 11157 bp, 10 predicted proteins | sample TergutLab28metaG_2_FD_97872 | JGI IMG/M metagenome (GOLD analysis project Ga0123354, IMG submission 97872) | Labiotermes labralis P4 segment gut microbial communities from Petit-Saut dam, French Guiana - Lab288 P4 | ecosystem: Host-associated > Arthropoda: Insects > Digestive system > Gut ... | reverse complement strand
TGCAGTAACACACGGTCTTTGTTCTCCTGAAGATGGGCATAATGATGCCCGAAACATGTTGAGACAGTGTTGATAATAAACATCTGATTGTTGCATCTTGTTGGTTTTCTCTCTCTCTTCACAGTTGTTTCAAACCATTACATTCATCTGGGTTTTATTGCAGAGAAGGTTGTTAGTAGTTTAATTTGCAGATTATTTAATGATGCTGTCAGTAACTCTAATTATATGGTGTCAGAGGATTAGATAATAGAGAATAATGAATTGAAAAACATGTGGGAGTGGTTATGGCCTAATTTAAGAGACTTTCCCCAGCTTCTGTTTGGAGGGACTTAGGAAAACCACACAAGGCCATACTTGGGATACTCTCTTTCCTCCAATATTCAAGCCAGGCACCTCACAAATGTAACTTACAAGAATTGTCACTAGTGTTAACTTTTTATTTAGCATATAAGTAATCTAGCAGAAATGTTAATAACAATGAGAGTGATGAGAACAGAAGATCTACTGTGATTTCTTCAAGAGAGAGAAATGGGGCATTCCTCCTGTCCCTATTACATGCCGTGATGTTGTATATAGGTTGGAGGGGTAAAAGATTTATACATTTTATATCTTGGCATAAATTGCAAGGGACTGATCAGCTTTTTGCTGTAATTATTTTTCCGCGGGAGAAGTTCCCCTTATACACATTGAATAGAAGACTAGATGTTCACTAGACCCAATATGGATGTGATGCAGTTTTATGCAGTTAATGGAACTAGAATGGTGTGTACCATAACTCACCCTGTAAACCTGCCTTCAGTTATGTGCAGTCTAAATAGAATCTGTTACGGTCAGAGTGGCCCTTGGATAAGTTTCTTCTCCTATACTTTGGTGTGTTGTGCCATAAATGCTGAAAACTCTTTCCCTGATGACCAGCCATTACAATATTTCAGACTTTGTTCTCAGCCGGGGCTCTGTGTCCGAGAGCTGGAACTGGAGGGAAGTTTAGTTTCAGTTCATAATTAACCCTCTTGGTATTGTATATGCATTTCAGATATGAGATTTGCTCTTGAATATCATTCTTGGTGTATTTAATGAGCACCTTTGTGCTTCGCTGTGTCACATATGGTAAAATTCCACAACCTGACATTACATTGCTGTTTTTTTTTAGTTTTGTCACTGGTCCTTAGATGGCATGAGGTGGCTTGATACTGTACTCCCAGAAAAAATGCGAAATATTGAAATTCTGGCAGAAATATTTCTACAATACTGAGGTTACATAAATTTGTGTGACATGCAACACTGTAAATCTGCACAGTTCTTAGCTGAAATTCTTAAGACCAGAAATACAGCATAGATGAGGCATGGAACTGTTTATATAACTAGTTTGGAGATTGCTGTGTGTTGAACATAATTTTGTTTACAGATGGGAGCAAGCCTGACAATAAGAGATCGTGATGGGCTGACTCCAGTGGATCATGCCATGAAGGATCGCCCACCAATTGTTGAGTTTAATGGCAACAACCCATGTGAAGTATATGTGTGGGGCACAAACAGTAACTACAGCCTGGGGACTGGAAATGAGCAAAGTCGCTCACAGCCAGAACTACTAGATGCCTTCAGAAAGCAGGGGATCAGTATCAGACAGGTAAGTGAAGTACCAGTGTTATTGGCTCATGATTTAATAAAGAATTACTTATAGTTTGAAAGTTGCTCCTGAGGAATATCTCTCTATCTCTTGGTGTTAACGATTGCATAACAGTCATTGGACTTCTGATTGTGATTGTTATAGTTAATTGATTTTTCCTAGTAATGTATTGTTGAAAGTGATTATTTTCCATACATTGTTGATTGGTTCTGACACAACATTTTTTATTTGTATGAAATTTATTTTCAGGCATTTCAAATTATTATTAGTTATATATTTTTGGTTTTATGAAGTATATTGGGGTATCATTGTCATTAATTGCAAGTATAAAATTTTAAACTTTGGGATTTAATTAGTGTTAAAAGATCTGTCTTTTGGTCTATTGCCTCTCTACATTGAAATAATAATTTCAAATATATTTGTCTTTTAATGATAAATTTGCATCATACTCTTGTGTAGTATTGTTTGATGACAGCATTCTGTACATTTCTGAACAAATGGTTATGAATATGATTATTTGGTTTCTAATGTATTATGTTGTGGCTATGTAGTGATAATTTGGTGTCTGTTTAGGTGGCAATGCACAAGTTCCACTCTGTGTTTGTGTCACATGATGGAAGAGTGTTTTCATGTGGCCATGGACAAGGTGGAAGGCTTGGTCTGGGATCAGAAGTAGCTACTCTCACACCCTCTGCAGTGCGCCTGCAGAACTCTGATGGGCCCTCTGTTGCATGCACTATGGCTTGTGTAGGACGGGATCACACTGTTTTGCTTACGGAGAATGGCACAGTAAGTCTTGTAAACTGTTGGCGAGGGTTTGTGATGACACTTTTCTGCAAAATGAATAGAGTTGGGAACTAATAACTCAGTCTTAAAAGTAAACCATGATGTTTCTAGTGTATGTATCATACATTGGATTGAAGACATATTATCATATTCATTAATCTGAGCAACAGGTGGAAGTCAGTGGGCAGCCTCAGTTGCATGTGACCTAACTTTCAGAAAAAGAGGCACTGATACCTATAGGCTGGGTTGGCCTTAGTCCAAGGACATGTGTGATGAATACCAGGAACTGAACCCTGGATATCCAGTCCTTAGTCATTTAGTCCACTAATTAAGACAGGATGGCTAAACAGTTTTTCCATTTTTTTTTTAGTTCCAGCCAGTTTAATATCAGTAATTAAATAGTTGTGATATTTTTGTTGGTCATCATGATGAAATTTTAAGATAATCTGATGGAACATGATGCTATGTAGATTGGTAGATAGGTACTAATGTTGTGGAGGAACTTCCTGCCTCTATCTTTATGGTAGAAGATGCAAGCAGCAGGTTCATTTTATATGTTTGTACCTTGCCACTAGACTCTATACAGTCATGCCCCAGAAGACCACAATAATGGCCATATTGGTTGTAGGTGTGGTCATGTGGTCTAAACTCATATCATCAACTGGGCCACTCGCCACCCCCTGCAAGCCTTTTGTTACCCCGTCAGTTGACACCACGCTCTGTGCATGCAGCAGGAGATTCAGTTCTGGGAATTTGTGCTTCTCGTTTTCACACTGTTATCTGGGGTCAGCGAGCTGTGCTTACCTGTGGGCTGAATGCAGGGCAGCTGGGACACTCAAGAGGACCTAATAGCACCATTGTTTTACCAAGACAGGTAAGTCCAGCATTTTGAACTCCTGTATTGTGGAATATTTTAGCAAGACAAATTGTCAATACAATACAGTAGAATGCGGTTTATAAGAATAAGTAATGCCATGCATTGCTGTTGTGTGTTTTGTTTCTTCTGTATCCTAAAGTGCTAGTGCTTCGTAACTGTGAACTGTTTTGAGAATTTGAAGTTGTGTTTCTGTTTCATATAAAGTGGACCTGCTAACTAGTGATTTTAGACGTGAGAATGTCAGTGGCTGGACAGACATGTACAGACAACAAGACTTCCCCACTATGCAATTATTTAGTTAATTTGTGCACAAGATGCATACAAGGAGGCATTATAATAAGAAGCCAAACCTTCTATATGTTAAATTGGTTATGAAAGTGCAGAATGTGTTTGTGATCATTTGTGTGGGCACAGTCCTTGCTTGTGTTGGATAAGAATCAGAGGAAATAATGATAAACACTTGTCAGAATTATTGGCCTCAAAACTTCAGACACATAGAGAAGTACATGTGTTACAGACACAAAAATTTGAACTAGTAACACTTTGTGAGGTAAGTTTTCATGTACCAGAGCATCTTTTTGTTACAGTTATGGAAGTTTAGTGATGTCATGTTTCTTTTCTGTCATTGGTAGACTTATTTGTACAGCTTCACCATTGTCGAGTGGTTAATGGGACACAGTTGTGAATGACTGGCCTGTTGCAGTCACTGAAGGGATGTTAATGATGGGAATTGTTATGGAAGTGAACAAGAGTATTGTAGTGTTTAGTTGGCATGAACATAATTCTGGAATGTACCTTATGCAGCGTGTCACACGATACCTGGTACAAACAAAGGGGATCTCTTAAGTTGCAAAGATTTGAATTTGAAAGATACCAAACAACTGACATATTGTACTGGCAAGGCTTTGTAGCCTGAAGTAAGAGAACTGAATTTGCAGGTACTACACTGAATACAATTCTGCTGTGGATGAAGCCCAATGAAGATAGAAGAGTCAAGTGTTATGGGATGTTATTTTGTGTCATTGAACAAGTAGTTCTTGATGAAGGCACTGTGATCCTTCAAAATTTCAGAAACTCTTTGCTCAGTGACACAGTGTCACATCCCACAAAAGTATAATCTTTAAAAGCTGGAGCAGGATTGTACTGCAAGCTCTTTGTGCAGTATACTACTGTTCATGTAAATAAATCACACTTTTTTGGAGAAGTTGAGACTGTCTCCCTGGCCGTACAACAGCTCCTATACAGACTTAAGCATTTGAAAAAGTGGCCATCCTAGTGGATTAAAAAGCAGCTATTCAAGCAGTTTCTTCCAACAGTCAGCCAAAATCAAAGAAGATGAATGACATAAAACAGGCCCTCATTCATCTCTAGGCTTTCAAGAACATAGTCGTATTCCAGTGGGTTCCCTCCAGTGTTGGACTAGAAGGCAGTGAGATAGCAGACAACTAGCCAAAAAGGGTACTGCATTACACACTAAAGAAACACCATCACAAGCTGACTCATTGAAAAAAACTCTTGAATTGAAAAATAGCTACGAAGTACAAGCAAGAAGCCGATCAGGGGTCGCAACAAAGAAATGGAGAAGTATCCACACATTCTGGGCGGAATACAAAGGCAAACCTAGAAAGGAAGTGGCAGCAAATTTTAGACTCAAGACAGGGCATGACTGTCTAGCAGCTCATTTAAGAAAGACTGGCATGTATGAATGAAGTGAGTGCACAATGTGCCAAATGCCAAACTCCACCATGGATGAGGAACATTTGCTACATTGCCCTAAACTCAATGCCAACCAACAAATGTTCAGGAACACAATCAAGCAACTGGGATGCCAGAGCGATGATGAGATAACTTCTCCACTCTCTGCCACAGGAACAACAACAACGATGACGATGATGACGACAACAACAGAGTCTTTAGCAGAACAGCTGTGAGAATGAAATATTGCAGCAGCAAAGACATTACATAATTTTGATGTATAAATAACGTTCTCATTGTATGTCATTAATCATATACCATACTGCAATGTGTATCTTATTACAGTTATAGGTCTGTAATAGACTTATATTTTATAATTTTTGTATGATGAGTTACTCTTCATTCCTGAGAAGGGTACAAATATTTAGGTGGGATGTCCCATGGTGATGTGTAAACGATAAAGGAGAAATGAAAACCATTACAGCTATTTTTTATACAAATTGTAGTTGTGATTGCTTTTTTTAGCCCAAACTGTGAAAAACTGAGTTTGAATTTCAGATAAGGTACAAATTCTTGTGGACAAATGTATACCAAGTTGAACCTGACCTTATGACATTTAATGTAGAACCCATATAACCATTGTTTGTCACAATCAGTCTAGTAGTTGTGACAAAGCAGCAACAGTATCAGATGTGTAGACTGTTATGCTCCCATTATGTATTCATTCCTATGCAAAGAAAGTTATCTCTGGAATGTTGGTTGCTGAGTTTATGAATGAGGACAGAATGTGTTGTTTGTTTAGGTTTCTGCTTTGATCAATAAGGCTGGACAGGTGGTGCAAGTGGCGGCTAGTGATGGTGCCACTGTTGTAGCAGTAGAACGAGGAACCACTACTGCTGCTGTGGCTACTGTGGATATTTTTCTACTACACAAGTTTCAGTGCCGCAAAATTGTAACCAGGTACTAAACATACATATAAAGCAAGCTGTTCACAATTTTTCCACTTCATTTAATGTTATTACAAGAGGAATAAAGCAAATTGTGTATGCAGAACACACAGAAGACAAAAGAAAATGCATAGAACATTTTGGATGGAAAATGTTAAGGGAAGAGACCACTTGGGAGTGCAGGAAAAAGTGGGAAGAGTGTTTTTGTTCTGACCTTGTACAGTGTGATTGATTATGAAACTCTACAGAATACAGGGGGACCATGTTAGCACAGTGGTTAAGGTGCTGTGCTACAAATTGGAAGGTCGCTGGTTCGATCCCAGCTGTTGTCAGTGGATTTTTCATTGACATAAAATCCTTCCGATCACACTATGGCCCAGGGGTCGACTCAGCCTCTAACAGAAATGAGTACCAGGAGCATCTCCTGGGGGTAAAGGCGGCCAGTGCATAAGGCTGACAACCTACCACCATTCTGTGCCATTGTCACAAAATCTGGGAACCTTAACTTCCTGGAACCCTTTTTGCCTGTTCAGGCCTGTAATGGGACTGCTTTACCTTTACAGAATATAGGCCTTCAAATAAATGTTTATTGTGTAATAAAGATCACATTCTTATTTTAAACATTCCTAACTTTATTGCTTGTAATGTACAATTATGTTGGGACAAAAATAGATGGGCATCTTTGAAATTTTTGGTGTTTTGTAAGTGGCTTTGGGAGTAATTTTAATATCCAAGTGCTTTTCTGTGTTCTCACAAGATCTAATTCAGTATATTGATCAGTGTATGATCTGCTGTGTTGGAATCTGCTGCTACCCTTAATTTCACCCTAAGCATGTGTATATGTGTATATGTGCATGGTATGTGTATGTGTGTGCACGTGCGCATGCACACACGCGGCACATACATGTACACATAAGAAATTAATCATAAATTAGGAAACGTGTAAATTTTTGTTCAGTGATGGACTTTTATGAAACATTTGGAACTGATAAAGAATGTTATAAAACATGGATATGTGTTGCAGACAAGTGGGATTGGTGCAGCTGGCTGTTGTTGGAGGACAGCTTGACACAGCAGTGTTGGATCGAGATCAGCGGGGTGGTACTGAGAGTCGGGAGGAGGAACAACAGCTTCGAGTATTCATATTAGACAAGAGAGGGCATCTGTTCCTGTGGCAGGATACTGCCACTCAACAACTCACACGGTTTGCTCACTTAAATCTATAACTGACGCTAATGCGAAACACCCCAGGATTTTTTGTAATGTGTTGTACATGAATAAAGGATTTGTAATATCACACTTTTACAAATTGAATGAACCATATGTGAATGCTGAAATTTTAGCCTGCCTATCTTACAGGTTTGACCTCTCAGTAGTGAAACTCTCAAATCAATTGAAATAACCTGTAAACAGAGGAAATTGGGTTTAAATTTATAAAAAATTTATTTTATGACTCAGATGATTGTGGAGGTTGCTGTTTTCTGGTATGTGACTGTGTGTTGTCTGGCGTAAGTGTACCAGTGTGTCCAAGGACCCTTCTGCTCTGTCATTAGAGTTGATGAAACATTTGTGTGCCATTATGACAGTGCAGCAGGATCCTCTGAAACATCAGCACACTGCTACCAGACTACATGGCAGTGTTCATCAATACTGCCATGTGAACCTCAAATGTCAGTAATTCCTACAATTTTGATCAACTTTAATTCAACTGTTATAGGTAACACCTGTAATATCTGCCAGTTATGAGGATGTTACTTCTGCATGTTAGTAATTTAGTTTGTTTTGATAGCTGTTGGAAACTCTGAAATAAGGCCAATATCTGTATGGTGTCTAATGTGCCATACAGATCTGGTTATTTTGGTTACTTGGTCAGAAGAACCTTTTTTGTCTCATTTACAAAACAGAGTTGAAAAGGTGTGTTTTTTTCTTGGTATGTCTTCATGTTTGCATGAAACAACTCAATCAGAGAACAAATTTTTTTGAAATCTGATAATAGGAAATTTTATTAAAATCTGTTGCCCAAACTAAATAGTTGTCAGTGATGTTTTGCATGAAAATATGTGTGTGTGTTTCTGTGCATATCTTGAACATAATGCACCAAATACAGAAGTGAGACAGTGTGATAATAGTAGACAAAATGAAACACTTTGTGTCCACTAGACTTTTCTTTGTCAGTCATTCAGCTTTAAAGATAATTAAGAAATGGACAATGTTATTTTGCATGCACATTTCATAACTTATTTTTATGTGAAAACAGTGGCTATTAAGATAATGAGATAATGAGCTGCCCTTTGCCAGATACGTCCTTACCCCTTAGGGCTCGGTATTCTACCTGCCTCATGGAGAAAGAGTGATAAAGGTATATAGTTTACTCTTCCATGAAGTTAGCCAGTATATAGCACATGATCTTGAGCTCCCAACCCACATTTTAGAGCTTCCTTATGTCCTTTGTTCTCTATTGCTTGAAATATGTCTATTGGTGAACACTGATGTTCTCCTGTTTCTGTAAACTTAACACATTAAACTGCAGAAGCAAATGTAAACAAACCTGTACAGGTGTCTGTTTTCACTGGGGAGACCTTTGGTTGTGACTTCTATGGCTGCCCAGACTCGTGGGCACCTTCTTCTGGTGACTCGAGATGGTGAAGCATTTCAGGGAGAGATGAAGGTACAACGATCAGGTGCAGAGGTCACAATCGTGCAGGTCAAGCGTGTTTCTCACATCCACAGGGCTGTTACTGTGACATCTGACCCTAAAGGAAGGAATTTTGCTATTGTACAGGTCAGGACTTCATTGTCAATATTTGTGCCATTTCTTATATTGCTATTGCATATTATTAGACAATATGAACATTTACTACTTCTTTGCATGAAGTGCATAAAATAAATTGATAGTAGGGAGGATATCTTTTTCCATTTGTATGTTTCATTTCTGCAACTTTTGAACAGACAGATTTTACAGTGGTTTATCTTTCACATGAAGAACAAATTCAACTTCAGTAGTTTTTTCCACAACAGCTCTGTGTACAATCATTGGTATACAGTATATAACATTAAATACAGATGCCAGTAAAATATGAAATATTTGTTTAGACATGTTTATATGGTATGAAGTAAATGAAATATAAGCAAAGTGCAAGTTAATACACTGTTTTGTTCCTGATTATCTTTGCTGACTTGTATAACCTTCTGCCTGTTGAATTTCTACCACAAGAGTTCAACATAAAATAAAATTTAAAAGAGATAAATTTGATTCATGTATAAAATAAATGACTGTAGAGGGTGTAGTGGAATGCATATTTGGGCAAAGAATGCATTTGGAAAATTTCAGTACCACATTGGACTACTGAATCCCCCCCTCCTAAAAACAAGAAGTGTACAGTAAAAAGTGTCATATCTAGGAAGTTATGAAAGAATAAAATTGTCATTTGATTGAAATGTTAACAGACATATTAATTCTTGAGCTCTTATGTTGTTGTAGCAACCCATATCAATATTACAGACTATAGTCTCAATGGTTATATTTATATACCGTGTTACAGTATGCTGTGTATATGCATGTTGGCAAAAAAAGTTGTATACTGCAGAGTGTATCACAAATGCAGAAATTTTTTCAGTTTGTATGTGAATGTGCATTTGCAGGCGTGCTGTCATGTTTGTATTTGACAGTCTTGATCTTGAAAAATAACACACTGCATAAAGAAAGGGGGGCATGTTTGTGTTTCTAGGCTCACCCAATAGCTTGTCTGCTTGAAGTGCCACAAATGGAAACATCAGATATGAAACAGCATTTAGATAACCTCCTACAGGAAGCCAGTGAAGATGACTGTATTCATGATGTTGTGTTTCAGGTAACAGTTTTCATTAAGGATGGTTGTGTTTTATATCTGTATTGGTTCCTGGTAAATAAAAAAAAGCACTTATGTTTGTGATGAACTAAGCCCATACTTGCTACTTGAGCTAGGCCTATGTGTTGATTGATTGGACTGATTGATTGAACAAGTTGATTTATATAGCAGCAGTGTTCTAAGACCTATGTTCTTGAGGTACTGCATTCATATTTCAGCCTGGTTGTGTGCTGTCTGTAGTGAAGATTGTGCTCATTTCCTCTTTCTTCTGAGTAGTGTCTTTGGAGAGACCATAGTTTCCTTCAAAATCTTCATCTGTTTACCATCTCCTTAAACACTGTAACTTATGTACGTGACAAATAGTGCTTAATGTGAGAACTGATTACTACATTAATTTCATTATCATCACTTCAGAAGAGCTGTGACATTGCTTTTTCTGTAATCTTCAGATGAAAAATGTATGCTGAACTGAGACACTTTAAATACAGACATTAAAAACTGAAATATTTAAGCTGTCTAAATAGTACTCATTATGTGTGTGTTTATTTATATGTATATATATGCACAATAATAAAATTGAGAAACCACATATAGGTATTTATTTTATTAATAGCTTTTATTTATGGTCAATTAAACCAGAAGTTTTAATCATTTTGTGTAATATGTGTATATCTGTGTACATAACTGATTACAGTTGGGTTTTGAAATTATGTACATAATTACCCAACTGAACAAATGCTGAGCTGTTGTTGATACTACTTAAGGATGCTTCAACCAAACAAGGTATTTAACAAAAATATCCACAAATTAAAATGCCACCTAAAATTCTGTTGGGTTGTAATTTATAATTATTCATTAGGGTTTCTTGTTAGGGTATATTACAACTTTTTTCATTGTATGATGTGGTTTGTATGAGTTCTAAAACTGTGGTCATTTGCCAAGACTGTGTGTAAGTCGATACATTGGTACTGTACGTACATCTCAGAAGGAACTGCTGCTCTCATCTTTAGAATAGAAATCTTACAATTTTGAGTTTTGTACTGTCATTTTTGTATTGCAGACCAGTACTATTGTAGTACTTTTTAGTGATGTTGGATCCAGAAGTTGGCCTTTGTATCTATTAATCTTGAGGAGATGGATTTAAATGCCACTTGTACCTAAAGACAGCTTGAGTGTTTCTGGCTTAGCATAGACAGCTAAATTGCTACCAAGTAAACACACAGAGATAAGCATGTGGTATGCTAGGTCATTAAACAGTATATACAGGGTGTCCCAGGAGGAATGTGCCAGACTTCGGGAGGGTGTTCCTTATGTTAAAGTATACCGATATAACCCAAAACACCTATGTCCAAAGTTGAACGGTTACGGAGATAATGG
>Ga0123354_10017725_pt1 | contig 11159 bp, 7 predicted proteins | sample TergutLab28metaG_2_FD_97872 | JGI IMG/M metagenome (GOLD analysis project Ga0123354, IMG submission 97872) | Labiotermes labralis P4 segment gut microbial communities from Petit-Saut dam, French Guiana - Lab288 P4 | ecosystem: Host-associated > Arthropoda: Insects > Digestive system > Gut ... | reverse complement strand
GCACTGTGTGTGTAATGCACCGTCTAGAGAGGCACTGTGTGTGTACTGCACCTTCTAGAGAGGTACTGTGTGTGTAATGCACCGTCTAGAGAGGCACTGTGTGTGTACTGCACCGTCTAGAGAGGCACTGTGTGTGTTGCACCGTCTAGAGAGGCACTGTGTGTGTACTGCACCGTCTAGAGAGGCACTGTGTGTGTACTGCACCGTCTAGAGAGGCACTGTAAAATGCTTTAAGATTTCGGACTAATTCTACTTCCTGCTTCTTGTTCAAATTAATTTCCGTGGACTATTTTGTTGTGTGAATTATATAACTACAGTATGTCAGTTAGGTAGAATATTCGGACCTAGGAGGGACGAGGTAACGGGGGAATGGAAGAGATTGCATAACGAGGAGCTAAATGATTTGTACTCCTCACCCAATATTGTGCGGGTGATAAAATAGAGAAGAATGAGTTGGGCTGGGCGTGTGGCGCGTATGGGTGAGGAGAAGGGGTGTATAGGGTCTTGGTGGGGAAACCGGAGGGAAAGAGACCACTGGGGAGATCTAAGCGTAGATGGGTGGATAATATTAGGATGGATTTCCTGGAGGTGGGATGTGGGTATATGGACTGGATTGGGCTGGCCCAAGATAGAGACAGGTGGCGGACGATTGATTGTGAGTGCGGTAATGAACCTTCGGGTTCCGTGAAATGCGGGGAATTTCTTGACTAGCTGCAAACCAGTTAGCTTCTCAAGAAGGACTCTGCACCATGGTGTAAGTAAGTAAGTAATGTCAGTTAGGTTTACTTTACTAACTGCACGGAACAAAGTCCTTCCTCAGAAGCTAACAGTTTCTGCCTCAGCTAGTCAAGAAATTCCCCGTGTTTTATGGAACTCGAAGTTTCATTATCACATTTACAAGCGCCCACCTCCTGTCCCTATCTTGGGCCACATCAATCCCTTCGGTGTTTCCCTGTCCCATTTCTTGAAGATCAATTTTAATATTTTCTTCCCATCTATGCCTAGGCCTTCCAAGAGGTCTGTTTCCCTCAGATCTATGCATGAAAACACTGTATGCAACTCTCTTGTCTCCCATAAGTACCACAAGCTCCGCCCATTTCTTTCTTCTGGATGTCAATTGGGTATAGTCTATTGAAATTCGTATTGTCGATGTAAAGTGAAGATTAAGAGAAACGGTGAGTCAGAAAGTATTTTCAAGGACACTTTGCGGTTCCTTTGAAGTTCCCTTCGTTGGAAAAATTGAGAAGAACCTGTCAAGGAACTTGGTTGATCAGCCATGATTCCAACCTGATAGTCTGCTTCACCAGTGACCTACCAAACAAATGTTTTGTACTGACAAGTGGGATGAAGCAGTTGGTGTGTTAAATTTATTGATAACACAAAGATTCACTACTGTGTTACCTGGACGTAACGTTACAGGGGCTACATGTTTCTTTAGTACTCTGGCGGTTATGAATTTCAGTATCGTGTTGGACAACTTTAACCTTTATGGAATTTTTCATATTTTTTCTTATTCCGGCCACACAAATGTCGAAATAATAAGGCCCATTAAATTTACACAAAACCCAACTTTCGATATCCTTCCCAGTACATTTTTTGTAACCGTCTTTTTTCGATGCCTTATAATCTAAGCTAGTGAAAGTGTAGTGCAAGATATTAATGAAAGTCTAGTGCAAGATATTAAGACTAAATACAAAACATTTACGCTGTTTTGAATCTTAGAATCGGGTCCAGATATGGGCTAAGACTAGATGGCAGATAACTAGTAAATAATATTCTGAAAAGGATGCAAGAATGCGACATTATTTCGGCAGTTGTCCACATATTTTTGAAATGTAAATAAAAATTTTAATTAATTTTTTACAACATTACAGGTGTTTGAGAATATTTTAAACAGCTGTTATTACCACCAAGTAAAAACAATACATCTCGACTACGAGTGAAATAGCCCACAGTTAAATGCTAATAAAAATCCAACCAGATGCAACAGTATGCAGATACTAACAGTGTGTGTTGGCTTGTTAACAAGCCAGCACACACTGTTAGTTCATTCCAGTTAATCCTTGTATTTTACAGTATGACCTGTACCGGAGGCTGCGGTTACAGTTTTTAGTACTCCTGATGATGGGTGCTGTGACACCCAAAAACATTTAGAGTGACTTTGCAGTAAATAAATATCTGCATACATTTGCATCTGGTTGGATTTTTATTAACATTGAATTATGATGCACGGAAACATGAGCTTAAAATTTATTGATGCCAAACAGGCAAAATATATATACCACTATAAGAACATAAAAATGAAACTGTATAGAACGAATGCAGCCATCTGGTATAACAAGACATGCTAACAGAAGCAACTAACACCAACCAACGTCAACATCCGCATAAATGGGAAAAACCAACAATGCCAGAAAACACTAAGAACAGCTAACCAGTATCGCATCAACCACCTGTACTGGAGGCTGCGGTTACAGTTTTTAGTACTCCTGGTGATGGGTGCTGTGACACCCGAAACATGTAGAGTGACTTTGCAGAAAATAAACATCTGCATACTGTTGCATCTGGTTGGGTTTTTATTAACATTGAATTAAGATGCACGGAACCATGAGCTTAAAAATCCGGTAGTTACTTTTATGTTCATACCGTGCATATTGAATAATGAATGTTTATTTTATATCAACAGCTGCACAAATAAGGAGTGTAAATTTATATTAAATTACTCCGACATGTTTCGGTGTTAATACACCATCTTCAGGGAGTTTAAACTTTGTGTTAACTAAAGTTATGAATTATTAAAATTATAAAATACATTATAGTAATGTATTGTTAAGATAAAATCTTGATAAATGTGGCCGCTTATGTAATTCGTGGTTAGGTGTGTGTGTGTGTGTGTGTGTAGTGCGGGCTAAACAGGAACCCTTAGTTATTACTTGTCTTACAGAACGAAGAACCACACAAATGACCCGTGCTGGATAAGTTTTGTTTTATAGATGTTAAAGAACAGTTGTCCCCGTGCTTGCTACAGGATTTAACATTTAAAACACACTGTATTTTGCCTCAATATTTATTCGTATTTTCTCCCGTAGCCCTCAAACCTAGCCATCATTTTTTTCCTATTTGTGTTCAAAGACGGATATTCACACAGGCGAATGTGTTAAATATGAAACAGGAGTCAAAAATTTGAAACCTTTATCTTTTGGAAGTGGTTCATAAATATCATACTACAGTTCCTGTAGTAAATGTAACATTGTTGTGTGCTTTCTTCTGGGTAATTCTCCGGCGTCTGAATTTTATATGTCAACGTTTCGGAACACTCTGTGCCTTCCATCTTCATACTTACCCGCCTATGAAGATGGAACAGACAAGAGTGTTAGGAAACGTTGGCATATGAAATTCAGATGCCGGAGAATTACCCAGAAGAAAGCATATAATATTCAGAACATGAGGAAAGTTTGAAATAAAAAATGTAACATTGCCTATTAACGACCCATCCTTTCGTACGATATGAGTAGGAAATGTTGAGATTCTTTTTATCTCAGTATTTAACCAACTTGATGCACAAAATTTGTTTCACAATAAGTTTTATTTCATGCCTGTACATGTTTCGAGCACATGTGCTCGAAACATGTAGAGGCATGAAATAAACTTATTGCAAAACAAAAATTTTGTCCATCAAGTTGGTTAATTACTGAGATAAATATACTGCGATGCACGGTCAGCAAAACGTCGAAAAAAATAATTTGAGATTCTGTATTCGATTGTTTTAAAACAAATCGCTCATTACGCCCCTGTAAGATACTACATACCAATCTGCACACAGAAATGTGTAAATCGAAATAGTATACAACACCACACAGTTGTACAGTTCATTATTTCGATATAAGAACGCAATAAAGCCGCCAAACCAAGGTAGCCCATACAATGAAGCACTGTTTTCCCCCCTTTCACAGACGCACAGTTACTAAATGTGTTTAGAGACCGTTAATGGTTTTAAGATCAATCTCATTCTAAATGCATAAATGTTGCTATTCCTTTCAGCTTTGAAGTGAGCCATAAGCTTCTTGTAGTTCGTCTACTTCTTCTGCTGTGTTTCATAATAATGCCGAATATTAAACCTAAATTTAATGACCATCATCTACGGAATCAGACTCGAGAACTGGCCCTGTCTAATGGACCCATCAAAGCGAGAAATCTCAGAAGATGAACGCCAAATACTTGCAAGTCGTTTTGCATTGCTTTGCTTTACTGATCTTCCAATACTAAGCTCCCCCCCCCTCTCTCTCTCTCTCGCTCTTCACTTAAACCTATTCTTGTGATAACAATGTCTGGAGATATTCCCCTGTCTGGAGATATTCCCCCATCGTTTTGTGTTGCTGCTATCAATAGGACATGTTTAATATAGTTAAAGAGGGGACAGAATAAAGGTGACATATAGATGGTACTCATTTAGTCTTTGTAAAATTAACTGTATGAACTGAAGGGGAGAATATTTGGAGATGAATTTTTTTTCAGTGAACTCTTGAAGGACATCATTTAGAAATATTATGAAATGACACTTAAGGATGTCTAGAGTATGTCATTATATATGATCCACATTGTTGCGATGAGCATCTGTTGCTGTTGAGACGAGAGTTTCATAATGCGTAAATTCTTTTACTGTGAGAGGAATCGTTGTGCTCACATAAAGCACAGTACTATGGTATTACACATTTATTATCCATTTGGCTCTAGTGTTATGTGACATGAAAACCTTTTCAAGATATTGATTTTCCCAAGATATAATAACAAAAGGAAAAGCTTGTATTATCCTGAATTACTTGTTTACTCGACAGTATGCACTTCCTAATGCTTTAGCGAGCGATATATATATATATATATATATACATGTGTGTGTGTGTGTGTGTGTTTTATTTTAAGTATTGTACTACAGAATACACTTGTTAACGTACAACGAACATTACGTTCCACACTGCCTGCAGATATTATTTTATCTTCTTGCCTCGAATTAGCTATGGAGGTAGGATTTTCGTCTTTTATAGATTCAAGTTCCCTGGAATGATAAGGTGTGCTTTGGGTGAATAATTCATGAATTTCGAAATGTTTCGTAGTTTAGTGCTTTCACCTCCAGAGACAAGAACTCCAATTAGAGAACCTCGAACTAGAATTTTTATAATTTTTTTTAATTTTATAAAGATGTGATGTTAGAGTTCTGATATTACATACAGGCTAGCCTGAAGGTAGTTCAAACTGTAACACAGCATAGGTTATACAGCAGGGGTCACCCTAGAACAGGCCACGAAGGCCTAGAGGGGGATTAGATGTATAGATCCACTCTTTCTTAAACCTCGGTGCTAGGTGGAGGTGGGTGTTCAGCGCCAATCCCTGGCCGCTTTATCCCCGGGAAGAACCCAGTACCCATTGTTCAGGAGGCTGGGTTAGCCCCAGGGCCAGTTTGGACAGGTGCGAAAAATCTGGTCCAAAACGGGGGTTAATAGGAAAACTAATATATTCTTCAGCTAGGAATGTCAATAATTGTTAGGGGATAGATGGCAGACAATTTTATATGGACATTATGGTGTTATTAGTATTAAATAATAATAATAATATTCACACGTAATACGGAAATTACTGCAGTGTGAAGCTTGAAGCCTGAGCGGTGGGGATCACAGCTGTTTCAAGAGAAGTACCAGGAAGAAAAGGCCTGTGACAAGAGATATCCATATAATAATAATAATAATAATAATAATAATAAATGTTTTAATTCAGTTTTTATTCCTGTGGTCATGTTGTTGTTGTTGTTGATGATGATGATGATGAAGATGATGATAGTGACAGTATAACTGTATCAATATAATGAAACTAAATTAAAGATAAACTTAATTATTTCATTTTATAATGTCAAAATGTGGTTATTCTTACTGACAGGCCTTATACGATATTCTGTCTGGAGCTGAGGCGCAAACAGCCATAATGACGAACACTAAACACGTTTGTGCGCGGGCACAGAAAGGCCTGTTATACCCGCCTGTCTATAGACTGAACACATTCACCTTCGATCCTGCACCAGCAAAGAGATTTATAACAAAACACTGCAGGGCTGCCTAACCAAAGCTCAATAGCCCTCCAGTTAAGTGGACATTAATATCGGAAACAGGGTTGCAGCGATATAGAAAGATGTCGTATAGGCCTGTGTCGAAATATTTTTGTGAAAGAATATTCGCCAACAGGGTGAACTAGAAAAGCTTGTAAAAAAAACTTTTATAAATATATGACATGAGTTTTTCTTTTTATTGAAAAGAATTCATACGGTGAGGGAAAATGTCATCACTCTATTGAATATTTCTCGTACAAAAGACCAAAAACCTATGTAGTGGACCCTGTTAAAGCAGCGTATTCAGTAAATTGGACCACGTGTTGAAGATCTTTTATTACTCAGAATATATTTCCTCTGATTTAATGTGTAATGAAACGTAAGGAAAAATGTTGAAAAGAGAGACGACACAATTCTAATATCGCATTAAAGAGAATCGTTTATTTGGAAGGTTATAAATTTTGTTACTAGATGCACGTGCTGGCAATGGATATGAAAGAGTGTGAACAAACGCAGTAATCAATAACTTGTAATGTGGGTCTCAAATAGCGATCTTCCTTGTTATACAGCAATGTGGAACTTTGCTGATAGTAACCAATCGACAATAGTTTCTGCATCATTTGGACAGACCGGAAGTCTCCTCTTTAAGTCAGTGTATTGGTTTCGAAACTTTACACACACCTTTCCTCAAACAAACTAATTAAATATATGAATATATAACTAATAAATAAAGAAGGAATTTACTCAGTCATTCCCGTACTCCATGGAGCGGAGTCTGTCCTGAGAAAGCTTTAATCTTTTATGGATTCCGGAAATTAGATATAATTACGATTTTCAAAAGAGCCAGCCACTAATTCTTATAAAGAGAATACGCGCAGATTATTTATTTAAATTTATTAGTTATAATTTTAACCAACCACAATGAAATTTTGACGCGATGGTCCCTCTGATTCAGGTTTCGAACCGTTTCGTTACGTTTACAGTACACGATGGACAAAGTTCAGGCACGCAGTAGGCTAATTGTAATTGATACACATTAATCAGAGTATTTAGAATCAGCTTTTAAATGCATTTTCTTTGGCAATAAATTTATTGTACAACCAGGTTGAAAACTTTAGGGTATGGGACAATACATCTATTAGACATTAGATACTTATAAATGTCACTTCATTTATTATCACAAATATATTACTTTAATCAGTTTAATTCTACTGGAATTCTTCTCACTTTATCAGTAAAACTTCCGAAACTTAGGACACTAATAAACTTTCACAAATAGACTTATGATACATCATCATCATAAACATCAAGGATTGGACTCTTTGATCCATTTCGTCTCCAGAGTTACAGCTGCGCGCGCCAACGCTTCTTCGGTCTTCCAATTGTCATCCTTCCTTGTGGTCTGTAGTGGTATGATATCAAAGGGATTCGGTTTTGTGGCATTCTTTGCAAGTGTAAAAGCCAGTTCCGTATGGATTCATCTATCTTTTCTAGTATGCCTGTAATCCGACTTATGATACATAAGATATATAATTATTTCAGAATATGTCCTTATATATCAGTTGGAATTAGTCCTAGAAAGACTGCAATCCTGTTTTCAGTTCCAGTGTGTGAAATATTTTCTATCAGTGATATCGGAAAGTACTTGAAAAAGTTCAAGTTCATTTGAAAGGACAATTAAAGCGCTGTGATTTAGCTCCTGACAGAAACTAACGTAGCTACTGTTTGGGCAATATCAGTGAAAGTAACATTTCTGTGTGATGCTGGGACGAAATGACTGCGTCACTCTTATTTCTCCAAAATATCTTATTATTTTCTCGGATCCAGTTACAAAATAAAGCTTTGAATTCCGTCGTTCTTGGTAACAGAAGTGGAATAAAAGCTGTTTTTAATAATCTCATCTGGTTTACAGAAAATAAATACTGTGATTTCATTCCGTTTCATAGCAACGTTGTGAGATGGTAAGAACAAGTGGAAGGTAATGTGAGCCGAAAAGAAAGGAACGCCTATTTAAGCTTTTATCAGCTGTTTATTCTTGGGCTTTGGCAAATATAGAAAAGCAAATTTTTGTTCCCATGGGGCAACAGCCCCTAGTGGGTCCGGACCTCCTCACTGTTGAGGCTTCGCGATCACACTCGACACACCACATTCGGTAGAACTCCTCTGGACGGGTGATCAGTGCGACGCAGAGGCCTCTACGTGACAAAACAGAATACTCATAAGAGATAGACGTCTCTGCCCCCTGGGGGATTCGAACCCACAATCCCAGTAAGCGAGTGGTCGCAAACCCACGCCTTAGACAGCAAGGCCACTGGGATGAAGAGATAATTAAATTATAAAATAATTTTTGATAATATCTGAAATAAATTGTCACTTGAGAGAAGTAGGCCTGGGAGAGGGGCGATGGTAAGTTTGAGCAAGAATAATAACCTTCGGATAGTGTTTTGTATTATCTAGAGCGATTATTATTTACAAGTGTATTACATTTCTGTGAAATTTTTAATATTGATGTAAAAATCATAGCCACGTGGAACACCTACAGGTAATGTACACGTCATCTATGCCAACGGACAGAGATACAGAAGGGAGACGAAAAGATGAATAAAAGGACAAAAGGACAGACAAGAATGACGAGCTAATAGTAGCTTTACAAAATTGTTTTGCTAAAGTGTGCGAAAATGAGTCTTTGGGAAGTGTCTGTACTGAGAGCTGATGTAAATTGGATGCATATGGCTCAGGAAAGCATCACGTCGAAGACGAACCCTTAGAGGCCCTCGGGTTCCGAAGGCCCTTTTTCCCGAGAGTTTGTCACAGTCGTCATCACTACCTAAACGAAAACGCTGGCGTAGTACCCCTGATTAAGCAGCGAGTGTTTTCTTTAACATTTTTTAAAATATATTCATTCGTTAAATGTCCTGCCACCAGAAGCTGTCATCCTAGACACTGAAAACGGCGTTAAATAAATAAATAAATAAAGAGGCTAGGATTTGTATGTAGAAATATGTATATAATTTATTACATAAAGAACAACTACATGTTTCGGCACTTTTCATTGGCCATCGCCAGGTTGATAAATAAAAAAAACTTAGTCAGCAGCTATACTCGACTTGTGTGTGTTGTATACAGGGGGAGGTAAGAGGTGAAGTGGGTACGAGATCTCGTACCCACTTCACCTCTACCTCTTCACTGTATACAACACACACAAGTCGAGTATAGCTGCTTACTAAGTTTTTTCATTTATCAACCTGAAGATGGCCAATGAAAAGTGCCGAAACGTGTAGTTGTTCTTTATGTAATAAATTATATACATATCTCTACCATTATATAGTTGTGTTAGACAAGTATATACAATCCAATCTAGTTTATTATAAACACAACGAGGATGACGAAAGTTATGTGTATGTAGAAAGCATGAAAAATAGTAGAAATGTACAAAATATATGTTCGGAAAAACTACAGGGAAGAGAATAAAACGACAATGAATTTTTAAAGAAACATGCTGGAACATGGATCTTCAGGCAGTGGGATGTGGGCGTATTGACTGGATCGAGCTGGCTTAGGATAGGGACAGGTGGCGGGTACTTGTGAGTGCGGTAATGAACCTTCAGGTTCCATAAAATGCGGGGAATATCTTGACTAGCTGCAAACCAGTTAGCTTCTCAAGAAGGATTCTGCACCATGGAGTAAGTAAGTAAGTAAGTAAGTAACTAACTAACTAACTAAGAAAGAAAGTAAGTAAGTAAGTAAGTAAATAAGAAGGTAAGTAAGTAAGTAAGTAAGTAGGTAAGTAAGTAAGTAAGTATGCTGGAGCATGGGGACGGGATTCAGTTCGCTGAGAATTGGGCCAGTGGCTGTTTCCTGTGAACAAGTCGATAAATATCAGAGTTGCATGAAAGTTGAAGGACATTTCTGGCCTGGGTGACTGCTTTCTTCTGAGTAAGAGAGCAAGAGAAGGACTAACGGCTCAGGTTACATAGCGCAGAGCTTCTTAACAATCATCGTGTTCAATAGACACTTGGAATGCGCACAAACCTAGAGTCTGTGTACTGCAGCATGGACGTCCACGTAATATATCGCGTGACGTGCAACCTGGGACAGAAAGAAGCCATGGTCTGACGTAGTGATGACAGCGTGTGACGTTGTGTACGTTACACGGCACGAAGAGCTCATTATCAAGAATCAACAAGACAGGCAGTGTACGTATAACGTAACAGTGAGGAGGGTTCGTGCAACCATTGTTGCAGTGGAAGAGCAATAAATGTTACATATTCTGAGTGTGTGTTAGAAGCATTAGGTACCCAACATGCAATGCAAATGCGCTATTTTGTCACCTATAGCTTGCCCGGCTGTGCAGCATAATAACCCATCCTCTCATAAAGGGCAGGATTTTCGAAAAAGAAAAAAAGTTTTGATCATAAAAATATGTCTTTTGGTTTTCTCTATAACTTTTGATAGAAACATTTCTCATTCTAACAAAAACTGAGCATGATGTGATAAAAATGTATATTGGTTTTCATGTCCAGTACACCTTTTCTTCATGTCAGATTTTAATGAAATTTTAATTTTCTCGACGGATTTTCGAAAAATACTCAGATATCAAGTTTAGTAAAAATCCGTCCAGTTGGAACCGATTTGTTTCATCCAGACAGCCGGACCGACAGACGGACATACGATTAGGCAGACAGACATGACGAAGCTGATAGAAGCTTTTCGCAATTTTGCGAAAATGTTTGATAACCACTGAAAAATACTGGCCAAAATCAGTCAACAAAAGATAGAAATAACAGATAAAGATAGATAATTTCTTATGCCGATCAACTATGTATCAGTAAGTCAGGTGTCACTTTCTTGTGCTAATTTGTATTTCATAACCGTGTTATCGCTTCAGGTTAGGACCACACTCACCCTGTCTTGCTGCCTGTGTCATGACGTGCTAATGACAAACCGTCTGTCCACTTTCGTCGTTACGTGTAAATTGCGATACCCCCCCCCCCTTCCCCCCTCCAAACCCCCCCCCCCTCCCCCCCAAACAATCTGGCCCCTGCTGGGTACCGACTTGGGTGCT
>Ga0123354_10017724_pt1 | contig 11159 bp, 5 predicted proteins | sample TergutLab28metaG_2_FD_97872 | JGI IMG/M metagenome (GOLD analysis project Ga0123354, IMG submission 97872) | Labiotermes labralis P4 segment gut microbial communities from Petit-Saut dam, French Guiana - Lab288 P4 | ecosystem: Host-associated > Arthropoda: Insects > Digestive system > Gut ... | reverse complement strand
ATATGGACTGGATTGGGCTGGCCCAGGATAGAGACAGGTGGCGGACGCTTGTGAGTGCGGTAATGAACCTTCGGGTTCCGTGAAATGTGTGGAATTTCTTGACTAGCTGCAAACCAGTTAGCTTCTCAAGTAGGACTCTGCACCATGGAGTAAGAAAGTAAGTAAGTAAGTGTTTATAAAGCCCGCCACTGGTCCGTATCCTAGGGCACACCCTGACGTCGTGTTTTCTAAATATTCTTTCTCGTAATACCTTCCCATCTACGTCAGTTGTCCCTAATTATTGTTCCCTTCGGGGTTTCATACACGGTGCATTGTATCAGCGGTATGTGTCTGTTCTTTCGGCAACAATCTGCAGCATGTCCTCGGTAGCTCAGTGACGAAGTTAGACCACGATCATCAGCACACACTCGACCCAAATGACAGTTCTGTTTACTCAATTAACAGTCTAATCCTTCTACAGGAATGAAGCTATGTAAATATGCCCAGCACTTCAGACGTGAAAGAAATTACTTCACTTGGCAATGCTTGTCTATGACGTAGCAGAGAAACCTACTGTCACGTGTCTGCAACAGAGAAGTCGTGACTTCGGCATTTAAGGTGAGATGTATGTGGCTTAGCTTAATCACAAAGTAATATAATAAGTTGCCACATACGTCTAAGCACACACAGTGGAAACTATAAACTAAACAAGTCTCTCTTTTACGCCCTAGTTGCGTTCCTGAAATAGTGAGCGCAAATAAATTTAAAAGTTGTAAATTAAGAACGATATTCTCAATACGATAAAAGACTTGAATAAACGCATATAAACCAGCTAAAGGGCAATAAATCAGACTACAGCCCAAATTCAGAAGTGATGTAAAGCTAAAAGACGTGAAATAAGCAGGTGTAAAACAAGGCCTTGATGTATTTTGTAGAACTAGAACCAGCACAAATCGGAAGGTCACTGATTCGATTCCAGGTGGTGTCAATGGAATTTTTCATTGACATAATCCTTCCGATCCCACTATGGCCCTGGGGTAGACTCAGCCTCTAACAGAAATGAGTACCAGGAGTATTTCCTGTGGGTAAAGGCGGTCGGTGCGTAAGGCTAACAACCTTACCACCATCCTGATCCATTGTCACGTAATCTGGGAACCTTAACATCCTGGAACCCTCTGGGTACATCGGGCCTGTAATGGGAATGATTTACCTTACCTTTAGCAACAACAGAAATGTCTCACTTGTTTCTCTCATCAAAGAAGTGGCAATAAATTGCTTTAATACCAAAACTGGCAAGAGAGCTTGCAAAGGCTGACACACTATCTCAGAATCGTTTCTCGTTACAGAATTAAGGTTAGAAAGAAAATTATAAAACTTGCCACTTCGTCACCTATTCAAATTAAATTTGTTCCGATGCCAATCTTAAAATTACTGCATGAGAATTCATAAAACGTTGAAGGCAATTTAAAAAACTTCAGTTACAGAAGTGTGTGCTCTTCATTACACAAGCTCTGTTAATGGAGAACAGGTTTTAGACACATAATTGAGCTACGTAATGCCTTAAGACAGTTACCATAAAACAAGAAAATTAAATCCATTTTTCATCGTTAACTATTTAAAATTCTCAAATATTTCAATTTTAATATTAATAGCGGTATTTGAATTCAACCACAAGTTGCGTCGGTTGATTACTGTGGGCAGCAGGTGTGTTAGCTACGTGACTCATTTGCGTGAGTCATTTAGTTAACTACTTCGTCTCAGAACAAACGTCTCAAATTCTTTCTACTTACGATGTCGATTAAAAAGTAACAGGAAATGGGGACGGAATATAAATGTCCACTTGTCTACGACGCAATTCGGGCGAAAAGATAGTAATCACGTTATCTTAAATCAGCAAAAGAAACGCAAGAAAAAGCATTCTTGTCATGACATGTGAAGTTCGGGGCTCTAACGTCTGTGGCTGAAGACTACTGTCTTCTGGGATATGACGCCGTGCTGTGTGCCAGGTAATTACCGACATTTCGGAATAAAAAAAAATTGTCCCAACATAATCTTGTTTCTTTGTTTCCCAGTCCCACCTCTTTCTGCCTACTCATTTTAGGTGCAGCGTGGTAATGCTGCACATGATCACACTCAGTGACTCTCTCTCTCTCTCTCTCTCTCACACACACACACACACACACACACACACACACACACACGGTAGGACTCCTCTGGAAAAGTGATCAGCCCGTCGCAGAGACCTCTGTCTGATTACATACAACACTCACAAGACACAGATATCCTTGCCCCCAGCGGGATTCCAACCCCGCAATCCCAGCAAGCGGAGCGCCCCAGACCCATGCCCTAGACCGCGCGGCCAACGGCATAAACAGTATCCTAACTAACTAACTAACTAACGTCAGGTCCAAACACCCCTGCATACGAAACTCAGATATTTAATGTGATCAGCTTTAGGTCTTTATAAATTATGACAGTGTCTGGTCGTCTTGGGTGTACGACCTAAGACGTTACTATTATCCCTTTTAAGGCCCCCGTGGTCACTGTATGCACTGCCACGTTTCAACATTCGAAATTTCTACGTTCTACCGACACATATTTGCAGTTGTGTGTGACGTTTTTTTTTTTAAATTCAAATTGTTAATATGACTTTAAGTTGACCGCTGCAGTCACCTGTTGGTCTGACAACGTTTAGGAAGCCAGGGAACTGAAAATCTAATGTGAGGTACACGCTAGCAGAGAATGTTGAAAAAAATTTAAAAGCTTTCTGTCGCAGGAGTGAACAATGAATCTCACGGATACCTTACAGAAGAACGTCAAACGACTACCGCATTACAACTCCATATTACAAACACCATCAGATGGACCGATCGTGTGAAAAAAGAAGTATCACACACGGTCAAGGAGGAAAGGAATATCCTACTTACTGTAAAACAAAAAGGGAAGGCTAACTGGATTGGTCACATCGGGCGTAGGAAATGCCTTCTAAAACACGTTACCGAAGGAAAGATAGAAGGAAGCATAGAGGTGAAAGGAAGACAAGGAAGAAGACGTAAGCAGCTTGTGGACGATCTTACGACGCGCGAGGATACTGGAAATTGATAGCGGCAACACTAGATGGCACTGTGTGAAGAACTGACTTTGCAAGACGCTGTGGACAGGTCGTAAGACTGACTCACGTACTAAATTAATTAAAAGCATCTCTGGGTAGTACAATTCCACGACACTTTACAACACTTTTCAATCCACTCTTACCGAACACCGTGTTAATAGCGCCGATATCGCATCATATCTCGATGTTACAGCACGCGGTGTGAAGACTGTACCGGCCCGTGTGGTTAGCAATTCCCTAACTTCCCTTCAACCTGTCTGTGAGCCCAGGGCATTTTAATTAAAAACCCATCCCCCTCGCAAAAAGAGAAACTTTTCATGGTACAGCGAAGCACGAAGATAACAGCTATTACTTTGCAGGACGCTGCAGTTAATGAAGGCCAAGACAGCGGTCCACAGCTCACTGTAATCTTCCGTAACGTTTCACTCATTACTAAAGCCAGGCCATTAAGAAGTACGAACTGTAAAGTATAATGAGAACAGATAACATCGATTGGAGGAGTGATCAAAAAGTTCCGGGACTGATGTCAACTGGTGACAGGATATCAAGAAGCCGCTGTCAGTTCAAGAGATTATACAGCATCGGTCGTAGATATTTGAGAGAATGGAGCGTTGGTGGAATGATGACGAGGGAAAAAATAATACTTGAGGGAAAAACCCCGTCCCAGCACCACTTCGTCGGCGATAAATCCCACACCGACTAGTCTGTGAATCAAACCCGGGTCTCCGCAGTGAAAGGCCGCCCTCAACTCCCTCTCGTATTAATGTTGTATGTCTGGAGACCTGCGTGTTCAGAGCTTCGTAGTGATTGGGCATAAGTTTTTGATACAGAATATATATATATATATACTGCTAGACTTAAGTAGGCAGATACTGTGGGATACGCTTATAATAAACCACAAAACTTAAGACTTTTGTGAAGTCCACAAAAACAAAAAGACTCCTAAAAATGTGGTTATTGCAAGGCATTTGTTAAGTCATCTCCTACTGCTACAACATATCGCTGTTAGCATATATAAGCTTATATACAAATCGGCGATACTATATATAAGAGCGGACCTCAATCGCTGTATATGTCACGCGACAGCAAGGTCCCTCAGAAGTATCGGAACACCGTAGTGGCATGATAATGGTACTAAATTTCGTAAGAATCCGTCAACAGGTTCCAAAGTAGCTAGTGGATACGAACACACGGACAGGATAATAACATAATCCTATCTAAGGAGGGGTTGGAGTACGTCAAAACACAACTGTCTTGTATCCTATTTATTATGCTGACGACGACATGTTTCGGCCACTGTGGGCCATCTTCAGGTCACAAAAATGTATATAGAGGACATCTATACAGAGTGTGATCACAGTATAGGTGCATATTCTAAACTTTCAACGAGATGTTGTTGTAGGTTGGACCTGAAGATGGCCCACAGTAGTCGAAACATGTCGTCGTCAGCATAATAAATAGGATACAAAACGGTTGTGTTTTGACGTACCCCACTCACTCCCTAATTGCTTATAACACAACGGGGATGATGCACCTACAGATAATCCTATCTTATCTCGTATCACACGAAAATTATCCAAATAAGAAATACAGGGTAAATATGTCTTTAAGATCAAACTATGACGTAAGGTTTTAGGATTCGAAAGTGGGTACTTCTGATACGCTAGTATTCTGGGATGTTACCCCGTTTGTGATATTAATGAGTGAGTTCCGACATTTTCAAGGAAGGTGCTGCCTCCATCTTCGGGCAAAATCAATGAGTCCAGAAGATTTCAGCATCCATGTGAGCCTGATTCAGCCACTCTGAACAATTAAGTACCACTTTCCTCCGAAACGTCAGAACACAGTTATTACCCTACATGGTGTAGTAACAAACAAAGTAGCTTCTCCAATATGCAGACTATAGGGTGTACAGGCCCGGAACTATTCAGTCACACCATAAACACACCTGATTCATCTGCTAATGAAGAACACAAAACAAAATGCTCTTGCTTACAGACACCTACAATTGTCTGTACGAACTCGTCCCCATGTGTCTACAATGTTAGGTACTCGTCATTTATGGTCTGCCAATAAATACCACCTGCGGCAAACAACCGTCTTTTTTATTTGCACGGTTTCACAACAAATGTATATGACCTGCTGCTGCGAGAGTTGTGCCCTCTAATCCTACCTTACCGGCTCCTATGGCGCCATATTTATCGATGCCACGAGCAATGACAGAGAACATACGCGACAGGCTGTGTACAAATTTGTTGGTCATATGATTTCACGATATGGCATAAACCTACATATATAAGACAGCAATGCCATTCTCAACGGTGTGGCGAATCCATAAATAAAGACTTGCATAAATGATGCTTCGTCGTAAGCGGTGATCTAGAATAGGCCTGCTGGCTTTTACGTGCCTGACCACAGCGTCATAATGTGAAAACTCCGCATAACTCCTAGGCCTACCTCTAATGCAGTGTAAACTGTTTAACACGTACAAAATATGGATCCGCCATATAAAATTGATGTTTTATAGAATCCCCTCCTGTAGTAGACTGGTCAATAAATTGTGACAATGACACAGAAGGCTAAAAAGACAAATTAGTACAGTTTATTACCCTCCGTTTGCTATTTAAAATAATCTACACTAAATGTCCTAAGTCACGGTTTATGTACTACGGTAATGAGGTTCTGCATTTCACGTTTCAATAAAACGACATTAATCAGGCTTCACAATTCAATTCTTGTAACTCTTCGGTAATTTGCTGGGGATTTGCAAAACCCCACGGACTTGAGACGGTCCTAAAGGGAGGCCCGGTTGCACCTAAGGGTCCAAAAACCAAGCCCTTCGCTCTCTTGGGAATTTAAGCGGCGTAGATTGGCAGTTTGTTGCCGACGTTTCGGGACAATCTATCAGTCCCATTATCAAGGGTTATGCAGTCCAGGAAGAATGCCGGTAACACTTACGTGCACAGCTATATAGGAAATGGCGTGGGCGGTCATTGGTTCTCAGAAAACGTGACGCTAGCCAATAGGGTTAGTGGGGTGAGGAGGTGGGGGAGGGAGAAATGAAATCGTGGTGCCAAGGGGGGTGGGGGGCTACGAGGTAAAATGGCCCCGGAATGAAGCCACCGCCAGGTGCAAGAAGAGGGACCGTAAAAGGGGGGGGGGGAATAAAAAACGGAAAAAGGGAAATTATAAGAGAAAAAATAAATGAAAAAAGAGAACGGAGAGGGATAACGAACGCCACTATGGGGCTAGGTTGAACACGTGCTAAGGGAGAAACGGCCGTTTCTTCAAAGGCGAATCACGTGGCTACAGGATGAAGATTTTAAGAAACGAAAACTGAAATAGACTCCAAAAGGAGGAGTGAGAAAGAAGAAATGAGAGTTGTCCCGGGCCGTGGGAGGAGTGAGTCGAGGAAAGGGAGCTACTGAGGTCGCTCCCAGAGATAAAGCGCTGGAACGAATAATTTCGCCTTATAATACTCAGTCTTACTTTGTGCGCTGTGTCGCCACCTTGTTTGCACCAACATATCGTTCACACCAAGTGCACACAACTTCTCACAAACTACTGTACATCAACTGTCATTCACTATACCGGCCGGTCCTGTTCAGACGAATAACATTCGAGTACCCCAAAAGGAGATATTCCACAACAAATGGTTACCGTAGAGCAGTTGTTCTCAACCTTTACTGCTGCTCACACTAGACTGACGTTAACCGGCCAACGACGCTGGGTTTTAGTCCGGGACGGAACGGCTTTGAAATTTGTAATACCCCTACATTTATTCACGATCTACGGTGCACCGAGGCTAGCGATATGTGGATAACTAAAGGGCCGTACAGTGTACCGACGCCGGCACTAAAGAGCTACACATGACTGCAGCTCACACACCCTTCTTTCTCGAAACCGTTCACCAGCCCACATAAAAATCTTTACAGGAGGTCAGATGTTAAATTGACAATATAGGACAAATGTAAAGTGCAAGGAATAAAAATTGGGGCATCTCTTCCACCCGCCTGGAAAGGGCATCTCGCAACCCCTGGGAAGAACGCGCACCCCACGTTAATTACCACTGCTTCAGATGCCGACCATGAAATTGTATAGGATGCTTTCAGGCAAGTACTGTAAATTCTGTGTGCCAGTGTTTCTCAACCTTTGTGAGACGGCGGCCCGGTAAATTCTTTTTTCATAAGACGAGGGCCTGGTTCCAACAGATTTACTCGTCAGTACCTTTCCAATTTATTTTTTTTTTAAAGTTCATACATTAAACTAACGTAAGTATTAATAATTAATTATGGCATAGCCATGCAGAGTATTAGTACAATTTTGTGTACGGTGTGGCATGTTGGCAAATATAAAATTACTTTTAAATTAGTTATCAATTCCAGGAGAATCACCCGCGGCCCGGTATAATTGATGCCAGGGCCCGGTACCGGGCCGCGGCCCGGCGGTTGAGAAACACTGGTGTATGCTGACGTGTCCGCTAACAAGCATTGCCCTGATCAGACATGAACAAATTCCACACACCTACATGGCTAACCAGATTTTGACAGATAACCGTGTACAGGGATTGAGACTGTTTCCTAATCGATCAGTTGTTTATTGTTCTAAACGTTGCAAGGAAGGCAACGCACACAAATCTTTGTGTATAGCGCCACTGTTCGTTCACCTCAATTCGTGGTGCTAGACAGAAATAATGTATAAGAGGGACTTTCTGTTCACACCTTTCATTGGCGCCAAGGTTCTACGTTGTGTTTGGAATCTGTAAGGCCACCGAGAGGCACGCAGACTTCAGCTGTACAGTCCTGTATTCTTCGCTCTTTCCATCTTATCTGGTGTGCGAAATGGACGTTTACTGCCGACCAAATATTAAAATTACAGTAAAATACACAACAAAATCTCTGCTAGATTCGAGGTCATCATGGCGGTGTCCATGGTGATTACTGCCTCGTGGGATATGACTATTTCCCTGTACATTTCAACTAATCCCCCAACAACAACCCACTGTTCTACCGACTACCTTCAGGATGTTCTACACGATCACCCTTCGTAACTTTGTTATCCCGACGCGCTCAGTCTGGTAGGTGATCCTCTTTCGGGAAACGAGTGTGGTTCACCGAATCACATATAGTTTTAATTATTTCCTTTTTTACTTGTTGTTTTATTTACTCAATTTATTATTGGTATAAAATAATGGAGCGCTATATCCAGTAAAACAACTAGATCATTTGTAGGAAACTGACACAGTCACTTCTCTGTACTCCAACTTACACCACACTCGTACGCGACTGAATTCGCTTTGGATTGCTAGCGTCCGTTGTCCGCTGCTAACGTTTCCTCATTTAAATCTCTCCCCTCCTACCTATCACCAAAGGTCCTGAATATACGTTGACAGATTAACTTACAACGCGTGCCATGAACCGTCTGTAACTGACGCCAGCAATCCTAAGAAACAACTGTACTAAAAATGATCGGCTACAATGCACGCAGCAGTTACCACCAAAACGTCGGGCCCCCAAATAATAACCAACATAAGATAATAACCAACATAAGGTCATACCCCAGAAGATTAGTAAACCTCGCCACTCACCTCCATCTACCGTTGAGGTTAAAGAATGAGTGCAGCTATACCTTCGCCCCCCCTAAATATCTTCATGATGTGTACAGGGACCATTTTACTTCACCAGCAAACCATGCCTTCTGATACGTACGCCATTCTCGCGATTGTACCTTCCTGCGTTACATAATATAAATTGACTGACAGACCATCAAGATATGAGATCTTACGATACTACTGTACTGTACAAATGTACAATGCGTTAGATGTAATTCTTGGTTTCGAAACAGTGGAACATGGCGCAGTCGTAAACAAACAACAGTCTTGTAGTCAATGTTTGTAGGGGGCATCCCGTTGTCTTGTATAATTGAAAAACAATAATAATTATATATTTTTTTCAGTCGAATACAACAATGTTTATTATTCAGTTTAGTGGTAATACGTGGCCTGATGACGGTCGAAATGACCGAAACTTGTTGCCACTAAACAGAACAATAAACGACTTTGACGTTCAGATGACCGTGCATCGTGATAAATTCTCATAATAAAACCAACTAGATGCACTAATTTCTAAAATTTATTTTTGGAGTAAAACTGATAAATTAATGCATCTATTTGGTTTTATTATAAAAATTTAATAATAAACATTGCTGTGTTCGACTGAAAACATACAAATTTAATGTTGCTTTTCAAACTTGTAGTCGCTGAATCTCAACGGGAAATCGCTGCTACCTAAAGAATACAAGCGCCTGTCGTACGAAAAGAATCGATTAATCATTTAATGATAAAGTGAGGATTATAAAAGCAAAACGTCATACCTTAGAGAAATATTAGGGACGTCATAATTCCTTTTGATGGCGTAGAAACAAGTACACAGCCTTATGAAGACTAACGAGTGGACTCACCTGAAAGCAGGAGAAAAAAACCATTTTGACGTTACTTTATTCCAAGCATGAAGTGTGGGTGTTTATAAAACATGACAATCTGTATGTACGAACCGTGCATTGATTGGTCTAAATAATAAACATTACAATAATTTAATCATCACACCAACTAACGCACATACATAAAATTTCACATTAAACACTTAAAATCGCTCCAACACGTTTCGATCCTAAGATCATCTTCAGGGAGCTACAATGTTCCTTGCTAAAATCACATTTTTAAAAACACTCACTGATTAATTTCCTTATATTAACTTGGTGCTGTGGCAGCATGTCGTATTGTGTAAGTCGTACGCTGCTGAGAATGCGTCTGACTATGGGTGTGTGTCGTGTGTTATGTTATGTTATAACACACGACGCACACTCATAGTCAGGCGCATACTCAGCAACCAACTCTTACACAATACGACATGCTGCTGCAGCACCAAGTTAAAATAAGGAAATTAATCAGTGAGTGTTTTTAAAAATGTGACTTTAGCAAGGAACATTGTAGCTCCCTGAAGATGATCTTAGGATCGAAATATGTTGGAGCGATTTTAAGTGTTCAATGTGAAATTTTATGTATGTGCATTAGTTGGTGTGCTGATTAAATGACTGTACGAAATGCACGGTGCAACGATAAAGATTAAAAAAACACATGACAATGTTAATTTTAACGGTTTGTGACGGAGTTGCGTTACTCCGAGGTGGCACATACCGGTAGACCTACATTTGACTTTTGCGTCATCTCGTTTTAGTTAAATAAATACGAAGTTTCGGAACCTATACCTGTTTCCGTCATCAGATAAAATACAAAAATTAAGAAACGGTTTTTTTTTGGCCACACTGGATGAAGCCAACTTTTACACTGATAATGGAAGTAGCATCGCGTTTCGAAAAGTTGTGTGTCTTCAACACAGAAGGGCACAAATCTGGGCGACTAATTTTATACGGTGGAGCATAATATTTGTGAATACTCAGTACAGAGCTTGTTATATTTCACGGGGTTTTAACTTAGAATTTTGAGGCGGTACCTATATTTTTAGAAAATTTGTACAATCCTACTCTAATAGTAACGAGAGAACAACAGAAATAAATGTATGTCACTTCATCTGATCTACTAATAAAATATAAGAAATTGAAACTGGTATGTGTGGAAACCTGACTGGGTTTTTGTATTTCCCTAGAGCGCCAACGTGGTTCAGAACAACCAATTCCATGTCAATTCATTACGAACACCATAAATGTTTTTCTTTCTTATAATAAAACTAACTAGATGCAAAATTTCTCACATTTGTTTTTGGAATAAAATTCTACATGTTTCTGACAGTTCCTCTGTCCATCATCAGGAGTTTTTCACTGTACACACAGCAATGGTATATGCCATACAGGTTTGCTGACAGCTTGCGAGCAGGATTAGGACGTTCCGTCCTGATCCTGCTCGCAAGCTGTCAGCAAACCTGTATGGCATATACCATTGCTGTGTGTACAGTGAAAAACTCCTGATGATGGACAGAGGAACTGTCCGAAACATGTAGAGTTTTATTTCAAAAATAAATTTGAGAAATTAGTGCATCTAGTTGGTTTTATT
>Ga0123354_10017723_pt1 | contig 11159 bp, 5 predicted proteins | sample TergutLab28metaG_2_FD_97872 | JGI IMG/M metagenome (GOLD analysis project Ga0123354, IMG submission 97872) | Labiotermes labralis P4 segment gut microbial communities from Petit-Saut dam, French Guiana - Lab288 P4 | ecosystem: Host-associated > Arthropoda: Insects > Digestive system > Gut ... | reverse complement strand
TTTATATATAATTCAGGTTATGTGTTTTGTGTGGATCTGAGAACAAACAGCGATTATTTCCCTATACAACATTAACTGACTGGTTTGTATAACCGAGACGGAGAGTGTTTACTGTGCGGTACGGACTGGATTTTGATATATAATTCAGGTTATGTGTTTTGTGTGGATCTGAGAACAAACAGCGAATTATTTCCCTATACAGCACTGACTGACTGATATTCCAATTGCGAACTGAGCGACAGTGTGTCTACTGTCGTCTGGGATGTAATTAATTTATTTTGATATGTATCAACGTTTCGGCTGCCTTCGTCTTCAGGGTAGAAGTGTGACATATAGGTAACTCGGAGATGGGGGCAGTACATACTCCGAACCGTTGCTACACACCTACCAAATTACACGGCTTTACATTCCAGGAGAAAGTGGTTTTCATAGACACCGCCTTCAGAACTCCAAATGCCAGGAAACTCGACGTTTTCCGTGAAGTAGGATCTGGCTCTGTTTACTAAAGTTTAGAGGAACTTCAGCTTGAAATCTTTGGTGAGACAGTTCTGTCTCCCTGACAGGCAGGTTCAGTTGCGGATCAGCGCCATAGTAGCCGTACACGCTGCATGCAGATAGGGCATCTTCCTGTCCTCTGATCAACAGCGCCCTGTGGGAACTATTGGAGGGGGGGGGGGGGGGCGCCTGAAATCTGGCAATTTGTAATCACATGCAGTACCGTGTATCAAGCTACCACAGTGTGACGTGAATGCTGCCGTTCCGGTTCAGACACTTACGTAAAAAAACTGAGCACGGCAGCTGCTGGCTCCGTTATGTTAGTCTGTCGTGGAACAACTTTTTTTTTCCAATGGACAGGTTTTCATTTGATTTTATATTGGGGGAGGGGGCGGTATTTACTGCAATATCTCGACCAAATTAAGTTTTTGTAAAAATCTGTCAAACAAAGTGACAGTTTACACGAAGACGTCTGTCAATGTGTGGGTGTCTGGCGAAATCCACTTCGGTTGAGAAAAGACTTTAGAACAAAAAGTTGTGCAAAGAATTACAATACATGTATTGCGTCAACATTTAACCCTGAAAACTGTGCGGTTTACGAGACACAAAGGATACGGTACAGCCAGTGAGGCCAAGAAACAGCTGATAATCGAAACCTAATATGGCGCCACATGGGTGTGATTTGCCTGCTGGGTAATTAAGTCAAAAACACAAACAGACAGTCTGATCGGTGTCAGACGTAGGAATCGGAGCAGCTACATAACGAATTAATTGCCACTGCGAAATGTTTGGCCGCACTGAACTTGTATAAACGCCATGAGAAAGCACCCCCCCCCCTCCCCACTCCGTTCTATGAATGTTGGCTCAGTGTATGAAAGTGTGTGAAAATAGTATATTGACTGGAACATTATGTATTCTCAAAAGAGGTAGTTTACATATAATTAGTAGAATTATGGCAGTACACACTATGTGAAAATATCAGGATCGAAGGTCTAGTTGCACCACATTGTGTTATGTTATACGCACATGTGCCACATACGCTTATATTCTCTACGCAGCTGCAGCAGATAATTTGAAATAGTGATTGGCTGCCGGGTGGAAATCAGGGCTCGATTTCTGGGAGAAGCCAAGTTTTCTGGCTGCAACAACGTCCACATTGGCTTTGAAGCTGACTCAGACTCCTGTTAAAAAATAGTGAGCTTTATTCCCTCGCATTAAGACAGCCGGAACATGAAGCCGATTACTTAACTGCTGAGAGACTTCCCTCAATTCCTCCTGTACGTCTTGTTTCAGATATGGGCTGCTTGGTGCCAGTGGCTGCGGAAAGACGACGCTGCTGAGTTGCATTGTGGGACGGCGTCGGCTGAACACAGGGGAGATACATGTGTTGGGCGGAAAGCCGGGAACAAAGGGCAGTGGTGTGCCAGGAAGGAGGGTTGGTTATATGCCACAGGTACAGTTCAACTGCTGCACTGGTCTGCCACTGTTGGGTTGGGTTGGATTGTTGGTGTGGTTTCGGTTAGGTGACTGGTGTGGATTAGGTTAGGTTATTGGTGTGGTTTTGGTTAGGTTACTGGTGTCGGTTAGGTTAGGTTAGGTTAGGTTAGGTTGTTGGTGCGGTTTCGGATAGGTTACTGGTGTAGGTTAGGTTAGGTTGTTGGTGCGGTTTCGGATAGGTTACTGGTGTAGGTTAGGTTAGGTTAACTTATTGTTCTAATTGTTTTAAGCTGCTTTTTTGTAATTATCTAGATTCTTCATGCTGTACTCTGTTAATAATAATGCTGCTTATACAGCCATATATAGTTAATTTCATGTTGTTTATTTTCCATGCACCTGTATTACATATGTGAAATTTAACACGAAATATCCATATCAGTGTTAAATTTCACATTTCTACATGGTTAAATTTATGACTTAGTATTACTAGTTTGTTCAGATCACCATTTATCTGTGTGAACATAAACAGCTTCCTCAATTATGAATGCAAACATTTGTAGCAGATGGTTTTATTGAAATACTTTCATATTGTAAAATGTTTCTATATATACAAATGGAAAGCAGTTTGTAAAAAGTCGGTGCATATACATTAATGTGATAATTTTATGTAGGATTCATAGATAAACTGTTCCTATCTAATTACAAGCATTATGCTAGCGACAATAATATAAAATACAAACAGTCAAATATAGTACATATGATTACTGCTGGATCCAGTAAGATAAATTTGTGTGATTTTAAATTCATTATCTTTGACTATCTAGCAGGTGAATCATTTTATAGTTGCTGCCACTAGTTGCTGGTATTGTTAATATTGGCAGAATTTATTGTGATCTTCATGTACTGACACTGTTGATGGCTGTATGCAGCTGAAACATGTATGACAGTGGCGAGGTAACAGCTGGAGTTGGTGTTGTGCTGTAATATCAGCATGATATATGTCAGGTTAGTGTAGCACAGCGTATGTCCATGGATCTATACCACTGTGTGGTAGTTAGGAACTGTCATGCCTGGCAAAGTAATTATGTCTAGTATTGAGTTTAAAGTGAATTGTTTTGTGACAGGAAATTTTGTGTCCCTCAGTGCTCTAGCAGTGCTGGATAAACTCAAACTCAAGAGATGTTAGCTTTTAAAATAGGCAATGCACAGTCATGTGAATTGTGTGCGTGTGATATCACAATGGTGCAGTGCGCAGACAGTAGAGGTTCTGAGGACATTGTAACGTGGCAGGTTTAAATGTGCTGTCATGCTGGGTACAGTTGCTGGTATCTAACATATGTAATAAATCACACATTTATAACAACAAATAAATGCTATCTTGGTGTGAAAGAGCAGTGAAGATCTGATCATGTTTACATAAAGACTAACATTAAACTGCATAAACCACAATACAACCCATCCTGTTATATGGTGGAGAAGGTTTGGTAGTTATAAATAGTGATGATGGCTAAAGATACTCGAAATTAAGATTTTCAGTGAAGTTTTTGCCTTGATAATCTTCAGCAGATGGATCTAAATGCAAACTGTATGTCTTAGTGGCTCAGGTTTTTCTGGCTTAGCATGGACATTGAAATTTGTAATCAAGTAAACACACACAGACCTGCATGAGGTATACTAGGCAATCTGCTAGCGCATCTCGGAGGACGATAAAGTCTAATATGGTATAACGGGGGACTGTGTGTGCTGTATGAGGAACCTGACATAACAAAGGTAGGGGACAACTTTCAAGATCAGACGGTTTGAATCCCCACTGGAAACTAACCTTTACAAGGCCAGAACATACAAGGAAGAGGCAAAGACCTTCATTCAGTAGGCTAAATGTCACAGAACAACATCTACAGTTTCTGGGGATTAAGAGCTGGAATGACAAAGCTCAAGACAGGAACCATTGGATTAGCATAGTTGAGGTGGTCAAGGGCTGAAGTGGGCTGTGGTGATGGAGGGGAGATACAGGTGGGGTATACCAACAGTGTGCAGTCTGATAGGTTGGCACCTTTGTTTCAGGTAATTACGTTATGAATGTATCTTGCTTCACTACAGCATACGTGCACTGTTGCTTCAAACATTGTCACATCTCAGCAGACAGGAATCCTTAACAACAGTATCTTAGTAACAGTATTATACACTTGTACTGATTGCTGGCAGATGTGTAATTCCCTGTTAATTTTTGGTGTTTGAAAACGTTTGCTTTGGGGTTCTCATAGAGGTGAATAGTAATATTATGGTTTTCTGAGCTGTAACACTGTACCAGACTACACGGCATCACATTCGTTGAAGTTACAAACTTGCCGTACCCTTCCCTGTTTACTGCTTGACGTTTCTGCAGTTACTGTCATTAAAGTCACCTTGCGCACAACACCAACATCTCATTGCTGTTGCAGGAGACTGCACTGTATGGAGAGTTCTCAATTCGAGAAACCATGATGTACTTTGGCTGGATCTTCGGCATGGACACATCAGAAATTAATGAACGACTGCAGTTCTTGCTCAACTTTCTGGACTTGCCAAGTGAAAACCGCCTTGTGAAGAATCTCAGGTCAGCACATCTGTGTGTGTGTGTGTGTGTGTGTGTGTGTGCGCGTGTGTGTGTGCACGTGTGATATTGAGAAGAGCAGTACATTGTTATGTCATGCTGAGACACAAGTTTATTTGGAACATACATCCTCAGCCTGTGTCATGAATTCCTCCTGAATTGTTCTTTGTTGTCTGGTTGTGTTTGCAGCAGCACTAGCAGTATTTGCAGCAACTGGGCTGTCTAGTCCACACTTGCCATCTACTGTGTTTAACTGAAACTCATTTGTTAAAATAATTGTGGACTTACCTCTTACACATGAGATATGAGTTTATCACTGCAGTGACCTAAGACTAGTAGTCTTGTGAGGTGTGATACCGTGTAGCCTGGTCAATTTGTACCAGACAACATGGAGTCACAGCATAATAGACAATGTTTTTTATTGTCTGTGTGTTTTCCATTACAGAATATTTTGTAGTGTTTAGTGTATGGGTGGGATTAAATTTGTAATCAATATTGCAGTATTAGGAGACACAGATGCAAGTAGGTGTGTCAGAAATTGAATGTAATGAGTGTATTGTAGTACTTAAAGTGTAATGAGAGACTGTGTATTACAAACAGTTAAAATAACGAAGTACTTGGTAGCAGTGCTGTGTGTACAGCTGCTTAGTGACTGCTGTTTGTTACAGTGGGGAGCCAGGGTAGCTCAGTTAGTATGGTATCTAGGCTATGGGCTGGACGTTTGAGGAATTTTGGTGTGATTTCTGACATGGGCAAGAGATTTTTCTTTTCTCCAAATTATCCAGAGCAGTTCTGGGGCCCATCCAGCTTTCCATTCATTGGGTACTGAAGTTCTGCCTGTGGGGTAAGGTGGTCAGGGTGTGAAGGTGAACCACTCACCTCAATCTAGTGCTGAGATTTAGAGTAAGTGGGGCTATGCCTCAGTTCCATTATATGTTCTTGTAAAAACTTCACATTTACTTTGTTACAGTGGGGGGCAGCAGCGCCGAGTTTCGTTTGCTGTAGCTCTGATGCATGATCCTGAGCTCCTGATCCTAGATGAACCAACAGTGGGAGTGGATCCTCTGCTGCGCCAGAGCATATGGAACCATCTGGTGCAGATAACAAAAGATGGCAACAAGACGGTGATAATCACGACACATTATATTGAAGAAGCAAGACAGGCACACACTGTAAGTGACGTATATTGTAAAATGATGGGTTTCAGAACGGAAAGTTCACATCATCTTAGAACACACTCTGTTGTTAGGTAAACAGTCTGCAACACCGGGAACTGTTCACCAAACAATACAGTGTGACTTCCCAAAGATTTAATTGTCAGCAGTACCACAGTGAGCACCTCAAATCTTGCCTTGTGTCAGAGTACATTGCATGCTGCAACACTGCAAAAGTTTCCATGTGTAGCCATGAGAGTTAAATTTGGACACACAGAGACAAGAAAACTGCACAAATTGATATTTGAATAATGGAACAACAACTTAGCACGAATCTCTTCCTTCTATTTTCCTTATTTTTTGTTTCAAGTCGTCACACCAACTGCTGTCTCACTGAGTGCGTCATTCAGAAAGTCAATATTTGATGGCTAACATCTGTACAATATTCATAGTGTGTTGTCACAATGTGAGTGGCGAACATGTTCGAGTACATATGTTCTGTTCAAGGAAGTACTTAATGTACAACAACATCACAGGGTTACTGACATCTGGAGACTAAGAATCTCCTCACAGCAAATTGGTTTCATGAAAAATGCTAGCAAATTGTGGGTTGTTGTTTGATGACAGAAAGTGCTAGCAACTTGTGGGTTTTTGTCTGATGACAGAAAGTGCTAGCAACTTGTGGGTTGTTGTTTGATGAGAGAAAGTGCTAGCAACTTGTGGGTTGTTGTTTGATGAGAGAAAGTGCTAGCAACTTGTGGGTTGTTGTTTGATGAGAGAAAGTGCTAGCAACTTGTGGGTTGTTGTCTGATGACAGAAAGTGCTAGCAACTTGTGGGTTGTTGTTTGATGAGAGAAAGTGAGCAACTTTTGGGTTGTTGTCTGATGACAGAAAGTGCTAGCAACTTGTGGGTTGTTGTTTGATGACAGAAAGTGCTAGCAACTTGTGGGCTGTTGTTTGATGACAGAAAGTGCTAGCAACTTGTGGGTTGTTGTTTGATGACAGAAAGTGTTAGCAACTTGTGGGTTGTTGTTTGATGAGAGAAAGTGAGCAACTTTTGGGTTGTTGTCTGATGACAGAAAGTGCTGGTAACTTGTGGGTTGTTGTCTGATGACAGAAATGGCCTTCATTTATGTTGTTGCTAAGTGACTGCATTGTTCATAATAATTATGAAATGCCAGTGTACAGGATTAAAATATTGACAGTTTCTCAGATGGTCAAGAAGTTTCGTCTGTTTCATAAAGTGTGAGATTCATGAAAGCCTGGCATCAAATTCTGTGCTGAGGAACTTGACACAGTCATCTGCCTCACACTGCAGTTCTTTGACACGGTGGTGACACACGGGCATTCTCATTTCCACTGTTACTCACAATGGAGAGAAACAGGAGGGGGAAAAAATATACTCCTCACACTTCTATAGAGCTTATATTGCAAGATTGAGTGCTCTGTAGTTAAAAAATATACCAAGAGATGGTAACAGTGATCTAGGAAAATTCACGTGTTTAAAAGCATAAATTCGTATAGCCCATCACCTACTGATAAATATTTAACTATATTAAAATATGTACTTCGTTGACAGTGTTACATTCATTCTAATCTTGTCATCCCATGTGAGCTCATATTTGCCAAGTGATATCTTCAGTGAAAGATTTCAAATACAATTTGTTTCTAAATTTCTCTTTTTTGCCATGTTTGCTGCATGGCTTACCCACTCCATCTACAGTTTGATTGCTGTAATGGCACTAAGTTAACAGCACAAATTATTAATAGCTACATGATGCAGTCTTACACTTGTTGTTTCCTATGTCCAGATATTCCGCGCTGCACCATTACTGTGAGATGCTGTATTTTGTGCCTACAAAACAACAACGTACATGTAGCGCACACCAACTGTCTAATTTGTCGTGTATTGACACATTGTATGCTTGTCTTTGTGTGACTTGATACATCCTCAGCTGTGTTTAAATTGTGCGACTTGGAAGTTGTTGCAAAGCAAACTGTGGTGCTTGCAGCGAAGAATATTTTCCGTTGAGTGCCGCACCTCTAGCACCCTCGCAGGACCAACCCCAAATGTACTCTTGTCTACCCTCTTTGTCCCCTCTACCATCCCCAAACACTTGTCTGTGTTTTGTTTTTATCATCACACTGGCACTGATTGTGCTCATGTTAGACTGTGTTTGAAATGTGATGGCACACGCGCGGAAACCAGATTTCGTCTTTTGGCAAAACGGATGAGTCCATTTAAATAGGCGGGGGTGTCAGTTCAGTCAACTACTGGCACAGCCGAGGTGTGTGCATCAACGGTAGTAATGCTGGATACACCATGTTCCGAGGTAGTGTGAAGAGTACTGGCTGTCTACTCCATTTGCCAGTTTCCCTTTCACTTCCCCTCCCGTAGCGTCACCGTGTGCCATCACATTTCAACTGGACTCTACAAGTTGATGATTCAAATCAGCTGGGTTGTGATGCCATGTCATTATTTGGGCACTAGTTCCTGATGTCTGTAAGGATCATAGTGCCGCCATCTTGAGGACCGAGAGCATTCTGGAGAGTGATGGAAAGTTAATGTAATGCAACAGCTGGTAATGGAACAGTAATTGTTCCGGGATCTTGCAAGATGTCATATGTCAGGGGTTGTCACAAATATTATAAAATTGTTATTAGCTGCATCTAATTACCATAATAATCCCTGAATGTAGTGGGTTCTTATAAATTCTTAGAATTAACATGAATTTTTTTGGAAATGTCATTAACAGAATAGCACCCAAAGTACTATGTGATGATGATTTAGTTAATTAGTAAATCTCAGGAAGCATTCTTAACCATGGTTTGTAATTAAAAGATTGTCACCAAACAGCAGTTGTGACTGGCCATCAGATAGTAATGGTTTTATTGTCTTATGTTGTGGTATATGTAATTTGCACACGTTACAGTTCCACATAAGTGCAGTACAGCATTGCAGAAGACACATCTCCAGCTCTGTCAGCCGTCACAACAGCAGCAAACAGTCACTCACACAACACTGTTCTTCCTCTGCAGGCACTGGTGCATGGTGCTGTGCATTGCCCATCGTCCACGTAACAGTTTTGTGCCTCTAACTTGTGTTTAGTATCAGACAAAAAGCAGCTGACATTAACTTTCTTCGCCATCCTCATGTGTATGGTATTTTTTTGAACAGAAGAGAATTTTCCCCCAATTCATTATCTAAAATTTGAGTGTGGGGTTGCCTTATAAACACACACAATGTTTAACATATTCTAAAGGGGTATTTTCCTGAAAATTTCAGATTCTTAAGTGGGGTTATCTCTCTCTCTCTCACACATACACACACACACACACACACACACACACACACACATATATATATATATATATATATATATATATATACTGGGACTTTTCCAGATTGGTCTGATGCGGAGTGGCAAACTGCTGGCTGAAGAATCTCCCCATGTTCTGCTCTCTATGTATGGCTGCCAGTCGCTGGAGGAGGTTTTCCTCAAGTTGAGTCGCAAACAAGGCAGCAATTCCAATGTCAATGAGTTGAACATTTCAAACAACGTCTCACTGGTATGTTCTTTCCTACAGTATGTTATGGTTAGATAAACATTTATTCACCTTGAGGATTAAAGTGAAGATGTGTAAAAGTCAACTCACAATCATTACAAGTCAGTGAAGCTGAATGTTGAATCTACAAGGCTTCCAGCAGAGGCCCTGGACTGTAACTGTCTGCTACAGGGTAGGAGGTTGTAGTGTGATTTGTGTGTTTTATAGGCATCTCTGCATTGGGGCCGCAAAGATGAGCCAGTGTACGTTACAGATGAGAGTGGAGTGATCGGCCTAAACTTCCATCAGTCTAAAGAAGTTCTTATAACAGATTCATCCAATGGGCTGAATCATTATGAGGTAAGTGAACAAATCTGTACCAACTGGCATGAGTTGCAAGTTTACATCCTTACATTTATGGTTTTACATAGATGACAGAGAAAAGTTAACAGCTTGTTTTTGAGCATCACCATGCACAGCTGTTGTCACAATACATATATCAACGCTACTTAGTGCCCATTAACTGGCAGGTTTTCACACAACTTAGCACAAATATTGTACCATTATAGGATATCCCAGTTTGACATTTTAAAAATGTTTTACCATCTCTAATACCTGTATGGTGGCCATGCGAATTTCTGAGGTGGGGGCAACACCAGTGATATTTATTATAGGGTTCTGCATTTTTTTGAGGTAATATACTATTGATACTTACAGCTTAGGATAATGTATTTCTGTCAAGTGAAAACAGTATGGCAGCCATGCAGAAAGTGTATTTTACTGAAATGTCTCGTCACCCTTCAAGGATTGCAGATTCTTTTTATTTTTTACTCATTGTTTATTAACCGTGAACAGTTACATTTACCAAGTAATGTAGATATCTGTTATTTTGTGTCACACATTTTCCAACATGTTGTGGTTTTGACTGAACAGTAGTCAGGAGATTACAGTTGCCAAGGCAGTGAAGAGTCCCAGCAGTATACTTGTGTGTGTGCTGAACATTCGTCACTGTTGTGTGTCATACACTGTAGCAGATGCAAGTTATTATGGTATGCAGTGAATGTAGGCCAGGTTCAGTGTTTCACATTAATATATATATGTATAGTTAAAATATGAAAATTGAAATTAATCACCGTTTGTAGTCTTTGATTGTCATAGAAAATGTTAGCGGACTTTTTGCATTATTATAATTCACAGTATCTCTATGTTTACACACTGGTTAGAGTTTTGTAAGTTGACAGCTGCTTTGCTGTCGGACAGTGATGCTGTTTGCACTAATCTTGATGTGGAACAATGCAAACACCACTTACCTAATCCAGTGTTGTGTTAAGTGGCCCGGTATACAGATAGAATGAACAGACTGTATTGAACTGCATCCAATGAGCGAGGCATTTAAGCCTTTGAAGACTAAAACGAAACTACATTTTGTGTAAAAATGTAGTTTGTACATCGTGTAGTGTGGTTTGCTGGTGTTGCAAACATCAAACTGTTAATCCTGTGTGGGGGAGACAGTGGTTGTCTCTTATGAGGTTCATACGTACCACATAAATGTGATGTGTGGGCAAAGTGCGGGGATTGTGGTGCTAAACGTGATGGTAAGTTCAGTAACCACAGGGCATAAAGGGTTAATTTGTGTAATTGGTACTGGTTAGTTTCAGTTTGTTGTGGTTTTAGTCACATTTTTGGAGGGACAAGTCCTAGAAGTGTGTCTTTGTGTAGCAGGGGGAGGAAGGTGGGGGTGAACTATTAGGTGTGTACATTTTGAGTTTTGTGCTGAGGGTTGTGTGTCCATGATGGCAAGCTTGCAAGCTTGACGCTATGTAGAGGGCAATTTTACAACCACATGAACCATGAGCTACACTTTTAATGAGAAAAGATTCAAAAGATCAGTCACATTCACCAACAGATGCACACAGTAGGTTTGCTAACTGTAT
>Ga0123354_10017722_pt1 | contig 11159 bp, 8 predicted proteins | sample TergutLab28metaG_2_FD_97872 | JGI IMG/M metagenome (GOLD analysis project Ga0123354, IMG submission 97872) | Labiotermes labralis P4 segment gut microbial communities from Petit-Saut dam, French Guiana - Lab288 P4 | ecosystem: Host-associated > Arthropoda: Insects > Digestive system > Gut ... | reverse complement strand
ATGATGATGATGATACTAATAATAATAATAATAATAACAACAAAGTCATTCAGAAAATACGCGAGCAACATACCAGGAAAACATGAAGTCAAGGAACTCCAGAAAACAGCCATATTGGGCACTGCACACATACTTCGGAAAGTACTAATGTAAAAGTACAATAGATTCAACACTGGACCTAACGATATAAGCACCACGAATAGTAACAACAGAATAGCTGCAACACTGTATTCCCTAGGGACATAGTTTGTCTCAGGAATATGTAAGTATAAATACCCTGCATAAAGGAGATTAATAATAATTATTATTATTATAATAAAAGGTCAATGAATAAAAAAGGAAAAAGACAAACTAATGAGGTACGCCCATGTGGAGGTCTGTCATAGGGGCAAAACACAGCAGGCTTAGAATGCGTGTGTTAAGAATAAGGTGTTCAGGAATAAATCTGAAACTACGAGAAATGAAGCAACGCAAAAATAGAAATGATTAATAACGGACAGCTTGAAGATTTACCTTCACTTAACAGTCAGAAAGAATAAATTGCATGGACATGGAATATGCGTGAAGGGGGAAAATATGAATTGCACACATTTCTATTGGAAAGCATTAATCGGTTTTCAAGTAAATGAATAGCTATGTATTTTGCTGGGCTCACTGGATGAATCTAGTCTTACTTATTGCTCAAGGGCCACTCTGCCATCATCAAAATAATTAGCACAACAACACTGTCCGTGAAATTCTTCATTAACCCGATACAGCCCAGTGGTTACTATTGAATGTATCACCAGGTTTAACATTAAAAAATTATAGATCCTGTCTACAGACTTTATTTATGTGTTTCGTATGGACGTCAGAACAAAAAGCAATTATATCCCTACAAGTAACTGGTTTTCATAACCGTAAAGGGGCACGTTTACTGCTCAGTATGGGGTGAATCTTTATGTACAGTACAATTCAAATTAAACTCAAACTTTAAAGGGCAATTTAAACCATCTTCAGTAATTCTCTCCAAAACGGCTCTGCACTAAACACGCGACCATTATTATTATTATTATTACACGATATGGATGTCTCTTGTCACAGGCCTTTTCTTCCCGGTACTTCTCTTGAACCAGCGGTGATCCCCACCGCTCAGTCTCCAAGCTTCACATTGCAGTACTTTCCGTATTATGTGTGATGTTCCAAGTATAACTGTCTCTTGTAGTGAATCTATCGAATGTTTTCCTGGTACAGTTTCCAAATTTTTCCTTAATCTTCTCGTTACTATTCCAGTTGCTCCAATTATTACTGGAATAATCGTACATTTCAGGTTCCACATTCGTTGTATTTCCATACATAAACTCTTGTATTTTAAATTCTTTTCCGCTTCCTTTTGCACGACATTTCTGTCTGCGGGTATTGCCACATCTATCAGTGTGCATGATTTCACTTTTTTGTTTTAAATCATTATATCTGGCCTATTTGCTGTAAATTCTCTGTCTCGTTGTTATTATTATTATTACTATTATTACTACTACTACTATTATTACGCTACAACAAACACATGCAGAATTTCTGGTCATACACGATCTGCAAGACCAAAGACTACACTTCAAAGGCAGGCTTCATAAACTCAAAACACGGCCGAAGCACATCAAATAGCCTTGGGTGTTAATGTGGGTTGTTTACCCTCTAAAAGACACACTTGTCTCCCCTTCAGAGAACTGGCAAGACAAGCGGGTAGGTCAATACACGTCACGTAGGGGGCAAGAAAGAGTTTCGCCATTACATCAAAGATATTTGTATCGCAATTCCATTATCCACTCCCCGCCTCCTTACTAACCAGCTACTGCCACAAGCTAGAAATACGAACACTGTGGAGAAGCATTTCGTATAATGTATACCATCAACAGAAACTACATAAAAACATAACAGACTTTTCTCTATTCCTTCATTCTTCAGATGAAACTTTGGGATGTAAAATTCTTACGCTGGTCTGTGAAGGAATAGCAAGTGATGGCATTTTAATCCGGCAAGCGATGTATATGTCTTGTATAGTAAAATGTTCATGTTAAATTTCAGTAGTGCTTTACGTACTTATATTCTAAGCAGAACTTCACTGGCGGAAAAAGTAAATCATCCACTACTTCACATAAGCTGAAAAAGTAATATTCAAACTCAGAGTACAAACTAACCTCCAACTATGCGACATAAAACAGTGTGCTACATTACCAAAGGTCTTCCGAAATACGGAGAGTTTCCTTAAGTAAGCACTGACAATCGTAAAGCGGATGGCATACCAGCATAAAGACCCTTCTGCAGTCAACAGTACCGTGTTAAAAAAAAACCATGTAGTAAACCAAGACCTTGTTTCACGCCATTGTTGTATTCCTAAAAAGTGGGCGTAATTGAAACATGTAAATAAAAAATGAGAGTCCCATAATAAATATGGGGTCGGGGTAATAGGAAGCATCCAGCCAAAGGGCGCTAAACTAAAAAGAATGGGCGTAAATTAAGTAGTGGTGTGTACTGGTAAGGGGCGTTGAAGCAAAACATTGTAAGAAACGGGCATACAATAGACCTTGGTGTACATCTCAATTCATTCACGTCTTTGGATGTTACCCAAAACATGTCTTCATATTGTATTAAGATTATCACTCTCTTATTACCGATTTATAAGACACAAAACCTTCTAATCCGTTCGGGATTGATCACAATATTACTAGCACCAAAAAACCGCTTAAAATTTTGGTAAAAGAGAATCAAAGTTACTGCAAAGTAGATAGCAAAGCTGTCTTGAAGGGATCTTACTATACTATGCAAAATCAAACAATGCATTAACAAGAAAAAGAACCGAAATGCCAACTTCACATTATAACATAATATTGAATGTACCTTTTTAAAATCTAATTACCGTTTTTATAATATTTGTAACCAATAATCTCCCTCTAGAGTAAGACATTTATTTACATGCAGACATGTTCATTTTATCAGATCATATAATACCGGGGTACAAACTCAGCCATTAAAAAAGGAATATACATTTGCATCTGTGCATATCTGATTTTACATTTGTGATACCAAGAAAAATTAAATTTATACTAAAAGACCCAGTCCGATTGTAAGTTAAACAAATACTCTAAATCTGATATATCCATTATTTTGGATTAAAGCAATGTCTACTTAAAATCAAAATATTGCTTCAACCTTACCAGAACTTATTATTAAGCAAGTCAATATTTAACGGCAAAAAATGAGGCAAATTACATTTAGCTTTAAGCATAAGATAAAGTCAGTTGAATCTGAAGTATATGTTCACTGAGCAACACAAACAACTTCTGTAAGTTCATCATTTGGCCTCATATCCTGAGAGAGAAAAATTAATGACATTACAAGTATAAATTGCAACATCAGATACAATAAACATCAACAAAAATTAAAAAGCAAAGACAATCAAAGAATTATTACACGAAAAATGTAAATCATAATCACCTACACGAATGTCTTAATAAATTTACTATGCTATCTCATGCCTAATACAAACCATAAAAATAGAAAGCATGCTGGCAGAATTGCAGACTCAGTTTCACAATATAACAATGTTCATGGAAAGGACACACAGGTGGTAAACATCTAATTTATTTTCAAACCAAAGAATGAATGAAGAATAAAATGAGACCCAATAAACTTGTTCAAATTCCAGTTGAAGATCAAACTGTCACACTGTTCACACAAGACATACGCAATTTAAGGCTACTGCACAACGCATTATTTTACTCTTTGTTACTAAACCTGCATAATATGTGTTTTCAAATACATTACTAATCCAAGACTTTCGTCCTACCTCCAAGATTCGCCATACTTGTCCAAACATCATGCACAAAATTTTAACAAGGGGATGTACACATGTGACTTAGTATAAAGACTACAAATCTTATTGCAATAATTCAGTTGATTAATCACTGAGATAGAGACCAGTTCTATCAAATTGGGCCATCAGAGGAGTTACTTGTATTTTCCTGTTCCACTTGAAGACACAGATCCAGCCTTTAAAACATACTGGGTTTTTGGCCTGAGAAAATGGACAATGTCCAAAATTTCAGCCAGGATTATGAGCATATATCACTGAAGAATGTTTTTTCCTTCGACTAAAAGAACTAATTTCAAACAATGGGTCCCACAGGGTACATAATCACTAGTTTCCTTTGAAGCCTAACGCAGATTCAACACGTGAAATGTCATATGTGTTTCCAACCTGAATAATGGGTCCAAAGAAAATTCCCCCATAACTATGGTACAACACAGTTACAAATATTTAAAACCAAACTGGACACAAAAATCTAATTGCTCAGATGAATCTGGTCATTCTGCAACAAATATAAAAACATGAACTAATTTCAAATTGCACTCCTATCATCATAAACCATAGGAATACTTGTTTCCTAATCAACATTGCACAGCAATTTAATTACAAACAGGACACTAATGCTGAACATGGGACTGCAACTACATATTGTTATTCATGTAATAATGATGGGTCAATGCCAGCAGCTATGGTTACAATGCACTACCATGATGGTCAAGTCACTAAAAAGTAGGCAATGGAACTGAAAAATGAATATAAAATCCAGACCTCTATAGAATGTCCACGTCACAATGCAGAAAGGCCTATCCAAATTAGGGTACATATTTTTTTAAAATACATGGCAACAGGAGCTGGAATATGTAATCAGTACATTAACTCGGCTACAGACTGGATGATCTGGGGTTCGAATCCCACTAGATGCAAGGGATCCTTCTCCACCTGAAACGTCTAGACTGGCTCTAGGACCCACCCAAACTCCTACTCCATAGTTACCGGGGTTCCGGAAAAGGGGGTAAAACGGCCAGGGCATTTAGTTCATCACTAATCTCCAGCTAGTGCCGAGGTTAAGAATGCGTGAAGCTATACCTTTGCTTCCCCTCTATGCCTTCATGGTGTGGACAGGAACACCACCTCTTTTGTAAGTGGCAACTAAACTCGTCAGTTTACTAGTTAATTGTGCCAACTTTCCCAACATGTAGAATCTATGAACATAATTAGTTACCATACAACAGTGCACTGTGGTACATTTTTTAAAAATCTTAAAAGTGAAGAGTGCTTATCCACAACGACCCGCCCCTCCGGAAGGGGCATACTGTATTAATTCATAGTAGTTATTGTAGACTTCTTCCGGCCTTCCAATGACCTAGTAAAGATTATGTTTTAAGTCAAATATAAAATACCAAGCCCATTTCTATGCAAAAACTACGCTGAAATATATACATGACACGGTTCTTAAAATAACACAAATGTCAGTTTAAAAACCTCAGCCACAACTCTGAAGTAGGAGTGGCAAAGGTGAAGGCACAAATAGTTGACGAAAGCCTAAGCAGTATTCAGCATGGCATATTAAACATTAAAACAACATTTACTCACTCATGAAGCAGTCAGAATAATACGCCTGTCTATTCAAACGATTTTATCACTTAAGGGAACACCTTCATCTACTCAAAACTTCAGCACTAACCACTACCTTAGCGATCAAATAAATCAGGTAGTCCAACATATAAAACTTCCCAATGTGACAGTAAAATATCCCGCAGATAAAGTAATTTCCCATTGTAATTATTACTATATGGCTTCATATTTTCTGTTGTTAATAACACAAATACTCCTCGACATAATGATATTTACAAATATTGTAGGTACACTAAATTACATTTTAACTATTTTCAGTTGTTCATAGTTACACGCCGCTAAGATAGTATAGATTTCACTGTACAGATGACACTACAGACTATGAGTAGCACGAACAATACATGTACCGTGCTGACATCTTCAGGCAACATAACATATGTGGTTTAAACAGTCAGGGCGTATTCCGCGGGGTGGGGTTAGGAGATTCTGGCGTGCGTAAGGATACATTGAAATAACTGGTGCCTTGACCTTCAATATTTTTGAAGATAAAGGCACTATGATCCTGCGAATAAACCACCCCACTACACAACGTAACCCGAATTGTCATCATGTGATTTGTAGGCTGTTGAAAACCGAACATATTGGCCCATGGCAGGTTAATTAGGGAGTGTTTCTGAACCAGTCATGAAGGATATTACAATGCATAGTGAAAGTATACAAAAATCGTGAATTATTAAAACTGAACATAAACTGAGTTAAAGTTTTGTCAGTATCAGCATGGCATGTATATAATAGATAGGGAAAGGTGTTTAATTGTACATTATTGTACAGTACCTGTGTAGACGTACTGGATTGAATTGCAGTTCACAATTACGCGTTCCTCATTACCGACCTAAATGTTAATAGTTGAACAATGGAATTTCAAAGTATGAAGTTACATCTCTCTATTTCAACAACAAAGACTTTTGCCATCGCATTGGCCTACCTTCTCTCCCAGAATTTAAAGAAAGTAGGTCTTCATGATCACCACAATGTCTAGTACTCAACTGTTGGACCAGCTGCCATATTTTCAGGAAATTGGAATGAAAAATATGCAATTTTTGCTTTCCTTAAGTCAGTACTAACAACCCAGGCTTCACCCGACCTTATGAAATGGGGTACTTTTAGGTGCAAAAATTATATATAATAACCCTCGGGAAGTATATAACTTTCCCTAAAATATGATTTTTCTGAAATGTAAAATAACAAGACAACTTATATATACCCTGCATCTTGTACAGTTTATTTTTCAGACCAACAAATGCACAAAACACACACACACACACACACAGACAGACAGACAGACACACACACATATATATATATATATATAAACAATATGTTATGTATCGTCTAGGTACTCCTTTTGTTGAGCTTCTACTATTTTGATGTGTGTACCATGCATCTTGTACAGTATATTATCCAGACCAACACGAGCACAACATATATATATATATATATATATATATAAAATATTTTATATATCACAAGTGCTCCTTTTTTGTTGGGCTTCTACTATAATTGTATTATTTTCTTTAGTTTAGGAATAATCTTTGTAAGTTTGTAATAAATATTGAACAACACCGAACTTTGAGGTTATGTCCACCACATTCAAGGTAGACTTGTACTATTCCCTCTCCAACGATGTATTTATTGATGAAGACACATTTCTTTCCTTAGGAACTCTCAATTACAATCTGCAGACACTGAGCCTGGAAATTTGTCATAAAATGGAAGATCATTCCATTGAGTCCAAAGACACTGCCAAACACATATTGTACAAGCACTCTTTTTTTCTCTTTCTCTCTCCCGGAACAGACCAATGGAGGCACTGCATTCTTCAACTTGGGAGGAGTGGTCCCCTAACTCTCTGGATCTGTCACATTTCTGAATTTTATGTTACCAATACCACATACATTCTTGCAACCAATGTATCAACCAACAAATACATTTAATAAAATACAATTCACAGGTATCAGACTCTTAGGTGTCTTAGCACTGATATACCATACTAGGTTCCCTCATGGTGGGCCCCCCAGTGTGGAAACATGCAGGAGTTTGATATTTATCATGCACTGTATTTTATTAAGTACATTTGTTGGTTGATGTACTGACTGTCACATTTCCTTTTCCTGGATACAAGTTCAGGAAGCTGTTTACACTTCTCCTCCCAGGCTCACATTCTCAACAAATTTGACATATATATTTGGGGAGCTGGTGAATCAGTTTATCTGCTGGTGATGTCCAGTGTTTATGACATCATTTATCTCATTTTGATGTGTTGAGAATCACACTTGACACTGAAATCCAGTGACAATCAAGAAACTTGATTTCATCTTTGTGGTCCACAGATTTCATTATTCTTTGCAGCTTACTTTTCAAAACGAACATTTTTGAAAGTGAAAGGGTCATATAAAATCACATCCCAACAGAAATGGTTAATTAAGAGTAAATCCTTTCTCGAAACATGAAAGTTCATTAAAATGCTCACAAGAGCCTACAACTGAGTACTACTCTATGCAAGTCCTATCCATCCCCACATCATAATTTCCAATAATATAATACTATTCACTTATGCATGCCTAAATATGGCAAATTATGTCTCCTTATGAAATTTCAGAACTAAACATTTCATATGCATTTCATTCCTCCTTCAGACAAGCACTCACTTACAAATTCTTTAATCCTCTGGCATCAGATATTAACATAGGGTGTACTCTAGAAAAGCTGAGAATTTAAATACCCGCATATACTTTGCATGCTCTTGGTGACACACCCATCCACACACACACACACAAAACCTTGGATATTTTAGCCGCAACTACATGTTAAATGCGGTCATTTCTTGAATCCAGGGTGTTAAGAGTACAGTTAAAAAAATATCTAGCATACTGACAAATTTTTAGACTTAACTGATGTTCTCAACACAAAAAACAAGCCAACTGCATATTCACTATCTTCCTACGTGTTTTTACTGGTCTTCCACATATTAATCCTTCGAAATATTGACAAAGGAAGTAACACACAATCGACACTTTAGTAAATTTGGTATTCTACAACTTTATTGGGTGTATTACAAAAAATGCACCTTGCTATTCAAAGCCCATTTACACTGGGCTACAATTCTGTAATCATGATACCATAAAAATACATTTTTAAACTGTTGAAAAGCAACAAGCTAAGGATAAACAATTGTCCTTTAAGACAAACACACACAGCCTTCTGTGAATAAAACTCATACATACTGTCAGAGTTCATATACAAATTCTATGATTAATTAATTTGAGAATTCTATGCTTTGTTTATGAGCACAATTTTACCACACACCACAACATTATTATGTACACGTTGGAACCAATGTTTTCTGTGGTCTATATTGGTTGAAGACATTGCTGTCATGCATAGCTTGGTCTACAGAACAATCAATCTTGTGCCACTGAAGAAAACAAGAGTACCGCTGCAACTATACAAGTGAATTACATAGGCACTTAAGTGAAGAGAATTTAAATGCAAAATACCCATCCCCTCACCCTACCATTGAAATCAACACAAAATGTTACATACTTCATTATAACATATCAATGTCAGCCAGTGTCCACTGTAAGAGGTACATTTTATACATTCAGTGTTTCAGGAACCAGATCTATTCTCACCTTCATGTGACTGGTTTCTTTACTGCCACTGCTGCTGTTTCTTATGGCATTTACCAAAATAAAATTTTGAGTGCTTCAAGCAAAAATTCAGTGTGCCAAGCCCTCAGACCAAGAAGTGATCCATCTCAATCTTACAATGACTTTATTTATGACACTGCTTCATTTTGTAATGATAGGCCAGCCTCGGGATTTTGTTGATAGGTTCTTTTTCAAAATATTTCATCACTTTTTTTAGTATGTTTTTACTGTTATTTGGATGTCCGTTATTCTATCTCTTATCTAATTTCATCATTACATTTATGATCCATAATTTTCTGATGTGTGACCACTCAGAAGAAACAGATATCTACCTTCGGTTTTGTTAAAAGTTCTAAAGTCTGATCTGTATAAAAGCACAGGTATAGCTATTATTTCACAGAACTTTAATAAAAATTGCTTCAGTCATTTTTGTAGTAATGTGTCTTATAATTTTACAAAAATATTGACTTATATTTTGATCTATGTTATATAATCTGTCACAGCCCACACTACAGCCTAAGTAATTCACGATTTGTCTATTCAACTGTATTATATAAACAACTCTACCTGTTAAAATTTTCTGTAATAAATGCTGCTATATATGTTCTGGAGAAATAACTTTTCACACAATGTTCATTACTTAGGTAACTGAGATTCTCTTTTATACAGGTAACTTACTATCATCCACAAAAAGGGGCAGTATTTAAAAAGAAAACCTTTATAACATGCAACAAATCTTTAGACAATTATTTCTGTCACTTTCCAACAGAAGTGCACAAGCAAACAAATGTGCACGCATGTGCATACACACAAACACACATATCCATGAAAATGTGTGTCAGGCACACACACAGCTCTGCCACATTTATATCAAAGAAAGAAAGGTACCAATAATCAGATATGGGCAAGAAGGCGGTGGGCAGTATCCGTTTTTATGTGTGGAAACAAAAAAATAAATCTTTAAAACATCAGAAAGGGAAGAAAATATGAAATTATTAGAAATAATATCTTAATTTTAGCCTCCATAAACAGAAAAGAGAATGAACATTTCAAAATTCACAAACAGCACAGCCTATCAAAGAACATAACACTGAGCCAGTTTTATCCACCTCCCATCCTCACAGCCCAGTAATTCGTTCAAAGCAATGTTAACGTCACCCGTATATCTGCATTACAGTTACAAAGGTGGCTGTTATTTAAAAGGTTTTGTCCCCCCCCCCCCACAAAACTCAGCATCAATTACCTCACAACACTGTAATTTGTCGCAATCCACAAATACACAGTTTTACAGACACAAAAAAAACTTGACTGATCCTCATTAGGCCAACACACAAGTGCGTTACATTTCATGAAAATGTAAATACAAAGTTTTTTTTGTGACTACATTTTGACAGAAGGTATGATTGTAACCCAACTGTCTACTAATGCAGCAATCTCAGTTTAATGAACTGTGTGGGTTACGACAAACTGACGTTTCATGAGTGACTTACTGCTTCATTATCAATAATATATTTTATTTCATGGCTCAAGCAAGCTCCCTCCCAAAAGGCCAGCATTTATATGCCCCTTTCCTTCCCCGCTTCTCTTCGTGTTGCCTAACGGTTATCAGGCCACAATAATACCAGAAGGGTACCAATTTACATCATCACTGATGCCACAATTAAAGAACATACCAAATGAGCTGTTATTATAAAAACAACCAGTCACCTGAGGATGGAAGTATATCCAACTCCCGAACCACCTCATAATACAAACAACTGTATGATCACATTATAACGATTCCATCTCTGCTAGAAATGCTGATGGAACATATACACACTTACTAATATTATTAGAAGAAGTATATGTTAAAGTAATGAAATATATGGATTATCAAATCACAAATGTACATACTGCCAAAGTTTGGCATTTATTACTAGTAATCACTAATAGAAGAGTTATTGAAAATTCAATCTAGATGTATTAAATAACATTCATGGAGGAATTGTGTAAACACTCACATTATATACAGTGTTTATATATATATATAT
>Ga0123354_10017721_pt1 | contig 11160 bp, 6 predicted proteins | sample TergutLab28metaG_2_FD_97872 | JGI IMG/M metagenome (GOLD analysis project Ga0123354, IMG submission 97872) | Labiotermes labralis P4 segment gut microbial communities from Petit-Saut dam, French Guiana - Lab288 P4 | ecosystem: Host-associated > Arthropoda: Insects > Digestive system > Gut ... | reverse complement strand
AGCCGTCTCAAAAATATCTTTTTTTTTTTTTTACCCAACAACCCCCCCCCCCCCCAGTGGACCATGGCCTCATTCACGAGGTTTCTAGATCACACACAACGACGCTTCATAGTCGGTAGGACTCCTCTGAATGAGTGATTAGCTCGTCGCAGAGACCTCTACCTGACAACACACAACACTCACAACAGACAGACATCCATGAGCGCGGTGGGATTCGAACCCACAATCTCAACAGGCGAGCGGACATTGGGACCGGCTGTAAAATTTAGTACTATGAACAAATAACCCTTTCTAGGTTGGGTTATAAATGAGACAAGCTTTCCGAACCTTACAAGTTCATCCAGATTGTTATGTACCAGCGTTTATACACTCTCGTGTTACAAGCATGCAGGTTATTTAAGTATGAAATATTTTAGTACGATTGTACTCGTATTGAGTCAATTTAATTATTTCATAGCTTTTCATACCTGAATATTTAATATCGTGTGCCCCTTAACAATAGCATATAAGAAACATCACAGATGCTGAGATCTCACCATCGTGACATAACCATACCAATCCTATAAAGCACTACCACCATACTTTCGGATAAAAACCTGATGATGGCCGCAATAGGCCGAAACATGTAGTTACTATCATCCTTTATTAAACATTTTTTTAGATATTGTTGTGTTATTGACTGATACCCACACCTATTGTTTATATACACACAACGGGGATGGCTCATTTTAGAATTAGTAGCGATTTTGTACTCCATATAAACAAGTATCTTTATTTATCGATTTTTTTTATCGATTTGGCCTTACATTTCCATTTCTTTTTAAGTGTTTTGTGTCGATTCTTATATTTATCGTGCGTGGTGACACAAGAAAGAATGTGTTTGTAGTACCGACAGGGGACATCGGAGTACTCGCCCTAATGTCTGTCCCACTGCCACTTTTTACATTACGAAAATGTCATGGAGTGGCGTGGGGTAGAACTCGGGTCTCCACAGTAAGACGCTTGCAAGTTTAGCTGTCTGGACCACGGCGCATTCCACTTCATTGTCTTTCATATTTTATGGTGTGTTTAGATCCATTTATTTTGATATACCTAAATAGTATCTTTATATTATATTCCCCAGAGGCGTACTTGCATAATTGCAGTGTAACATAGAGAATATAATTATTTTTTATCAGCATGCCTGCTTTTGGTGCAGTAGGAAGAGGAGGGGTATTCTGGCAAGTGTTTTGAATTGCGACATACATGGTCCATATTTTAAATCGAGGGGATTTTGCAGAAATAGCGTTCACTGAGGCGTGAATTTTTACCTCTAAAACTAGACGCTAGATCGCGACCGGTATTTAAAAAAAACACGCATATCTCACTGAAATCCTTTTAGGGGATATTTTTAAGCACCTTTGCCGGAAGTCCGATAGAAGGTGTTCTGAATGACGTAATATATACTAGAGGGAATGAACACAGTCTGGCTTTCCATTGTGACGGCAGTTTTCGGAATCCATGATTCAGCAACGAAAGCGTGGAATCGTATGGTTATGACTTCCACGTCGCTTATACAAATCGCATTTCTCCTATTACGCAGCTTCCTCAAATATATGTGCGGGATTCTTATGGTGAAGAGGTTTAAGTGCATCAAAGCATACCCAAATCAATATCACATTACTTCAGTCTGTAAGTAATGCCGTTTCATTTTTAACATTTTCCAGTCCAAATTATCTGCGTGAATTCCGACAGTCCGTTCCAGTTGGTTCTACAGAAAATCTCATATTTCCAAAATTAAAAACCCGCTACGAAATGGCTGGAGCTAAGGGGAATCCAAGATAAAACATTTTGAAATATTGAGACGATATGAGCACGACACTGGAACTTGTACGACGGAAAGCGCTCTTGATTGTGCCTCGATACTGAAGCGAGAAGGGTTTCAAATCTTCGACAGACATTTGGCTCAGTACTGGAACATAATTACTTGTGTGAGACCTAAGTAAATGGTCATTACACCGTAGTTTGATATATTTTGTAGAGCTGAAAGCAGAAACGATCGCACTATTTTCCTTAAGACTACGAACTATAACTTCACAAGAATTAGTATTACATGTAAAATCGGTGATGGATTTTACTCCAGAAGTATATTTGTCTCTTTAACAGAGGAGTAGTTAATGTAACGAGAGACTGTAAGTTCCAGTAACACCTTTGTAAAATTTTGTACTCCAAATTGAAATGTATCTTTTCTGTCTTTCCTGTTCTGAAACAGTAATTTCGGAAATCTCTCTGGATGTGTGTAACTTCTTGGAGAGTATCTCGTCTAGAAGACCTTAAAGTTTGATGTTCGTGTAACCGTGCATCCTTAATATGAAATGACGTGTGAGACCAAATAGATGCAACAATTGTGATTCATTAATAATCCATTAGCTCAACATGTTTCGGGTACCACTATGCCCATCTTCAGGAGCGCAAGGCTGTATATTACCGTATATGGTTTAGAGGAGTGGAATAACAGTCTCTACACTGTGCACACGACCTGCCACCCGGCTTCCCAAGACTCCAGCCAACACATTAAGTGCTGAAAACCATATGCAGTAATTTACGCCCTTGCGCTCCTGAACATGGGCGTAATGGTGCCCGAAACATAATGAGCGAATGGTTGATTAATAAATCACAATTGTTGCATCAAGTTGGTCTCACAAATCATTTCAGTTTAGAGTTATTTAGCTAGATCAGAATGTCCTTAACACCTCCCCCCACCCACCCCAGCGTTTTAAACTCTACGATATTTACAACCTAGTGCAACAACGTATTTGTTTTTTTCTGTTGACATCAAAATTTTCTAAACGTATCAGTCATGTAGAGCATCATCAGGAAATGGCTGCTTAACAGCAGCAGGATTGCCAACATACAGAGAATATTAGTGTTAACTGAGTGTATATATATATATATCGTATGAACATGTGAAAATCATTATATAAACATTGATATTAACCTTTTGGGATTTGTGATAGAAGAATTAGCCCTGGGATAGGGTTTTCTCCGAATATTTCGGCCTACCCTGTCAGCGTCACGTCACGAGTGTTTCGATGTAAAATTATAGCAACTGACAGCATCGTTAAATAACAGACTTAAATATAACGTACGTACTCTGAAGTACATGAGTATGTAAATATTAATGAATGCGTATAAACTTTTCGTGTGAAGTATGAAAGTTTTTAATTATATGCGTTAATGTTCTTATTTTCATTCTGCTAATATTAATTTGTTTATTCCTCAGTACTTGTGTTCGTTGTTGGGTTTATGGACACTCGCGAATGTATTTTGTGTGTTTACTCCGTGCCAGTAATGCTTCTACAGTTTGTGGCTTTGTATTCCTACGAACATAGTCCTTGTGTTCTTGTTGGTGTGCTGTACGTTGCGTAGCAGCTTTTGTTGTGAAGTGTTGTTTGTAATTATCGTGTTAAAATGCCCGTAGTGGGCTGCTGGTTGTGGTAACATTATCACAGGTTAACACATCAACACAAAAATAAAACTTAACGAATTCACACAGATTCTCCGCTGAGTTTTGTTTCGTGCCGAGAGGAAAAGTGCATGGAGTAGATCACTGCAGTCAAAGCCATACTTTTCAGATAGGCGTAAATGAAATTTTATCGGTGTTTTCTACATTTCGTGTGGGTTTTGATAAAATTATGTACAGTAGATAACCACAGAAATCTGTTACTGTATGTAATGAAAAACGGCTCAACGGTGAACGCCTTACCTAGTGACAGGTAAAGGTAAAGGTAAAACAATCCCATTACAACCCTCGACAGGCTCTGAGGTTTCCAGGAAGTTAAGATTCCCAGATTTCGTGACAATGGACACATGAAGGTGGTAAGGTTGTTTGCCTTACACACCGACCAACTTTATGCCCTAGTTAATATTCATGGTACTCTTTTCTGTTAAGGCTGAGTCGAGCCCAAGACTATAGTGAGGCCGGAAGGAATCGATCCCTTGACCTTTCTGCCTGTAGCGGAGTTTCTGAACCATTTGCGCCACCGCGTACGCCTTCATCGTATCAGGCGTAAATGAATTTTTGTCCGTACGTTCCACTTGTTTTGTCTGACTTGGTTGAAAAGCTACGTTTAAGTTATTGAAAAAAAAAATACTGGTAAGCATTTGTGAATGTCTTAAAATTCGGCACAGTGAAGGCCGTAGTTTTCATAGGTGGAAAAATATCAGTGAAGGAAGCGTTGGTGGATTGTGTGAACTGCGTCACAGAATGTACCGTATTTGCAATATTGTTTCAGTACACTTTAAGACAAACTGGTAAGTTGGGAAGTATGAAATAAGTACCTCCGTCTGTGATATCATCTTCGCTTTACAAATTGCGATTCTCGCCTTCGATTCACCACATGTTCGGTAACTAGAGGGGGTTTAGATCAACAGCAAAGTGTCAAGCAGGCTCGTTTCAGAGATGTGTGCTTTCACGCTGTCTCTGCAGTTTATACATGCCACAAACGCCTAACGGATTCATGGACGCAAGGGGTGTTTTTAGATTGGAGATGAAAATATTAAGGGACCGAGTATATAGAGATTCTCCATCAGAACAGTCCCAATACACTCATTTGTTCTGTATAATTATGGGCCGTACATGTTCTGTGTCCGTGACATTTCCTCCGGGGATTGATATGGTTTCTCCTGAACAAGGTTAACCTCTTACAGCTTTTATCAACTACGAAACGTAGGAGACGAAGCAGACACTTCAAAATCACCTTAAAGATTTGTAGTAGCTTTTTGCAAAGGCAAGAAATATTAGTGGAGTTTTTAACTTCTGAATTTTGTTTTCCATACTTCCATAAGAACAGAGTAAAGTTTGTAAACTTGTGCTGTAGGAAAATTAATGATGAGTCATAGGACCGTATGCATGATTTAGCAAACGGTTCCCAACACTGATTATTGTATATCCACAAGTTTAGTATTTTCATATTACCGGGTGCTAAATGAGTGATGTCCAGAAGGTATTAGACACTGATCACAATGGTAAAAGCGTTGCAGCTTAATTACATTGGATTTTGTCAACCACTTGCTTTAATTTTCACCGCGTTTCCTGTGTTGGTTTTACTTCCGTATTTCGGCAATTAATTGACATTTTATTGAAGCATTCTTATTTCTTTCATTTTCGAAATTGGTAGCAGCTGTCGGGATCGAGCTCAGGTGTCTTCAAATATTAGCAGTATATCCCATCTACTGAGTACTCGTACGCCTCTGGCAATCGACAACTCACGATAGAGTTCCTGCGTGCTGAAATGCCGCTACTAGGTATGCCATGGGTTACTCGCGTAAGTAATAACGTGAAACACAGTGAGCAAGACATCAGGCCCAGCACATTCACGGTGGAACTGACAGCAACAATCATTGTGCATCATTTGAAGCTCCTCCGCCTTTGGACCACACACACACCATCGATATACGATGTGTGTTTGTGAATCTTATGAAATGAGATTCAGGTGACATAAACATTTCATTCGATGTGTAAGAGACACTACCGTTTATTTACCGGTTTTCTTTTGGTAAGAAGGGAACGTAGCAGCTAGTTTCTGCCTCAAATGTGTTTTTCTGTCGTTTACGTACCTTATCGTGTAGGCTTATATTTCAAACTCTATCCTTTACGAGACGTAATCTTAGGTTGGTTTTGCACTGAACCTTAATTGTTTCTGCTGTGCATTGCAGATTGTTATGTTCCCCAATGGCTATATTTTTGAACTTATAATAATATTTTGATGTTTTGCTGACCGTGCATTTCAGTTTATTTATCTTAGTAATTAAACAACTTGGTGCACAAAATTTTTGTTTTACAATAATTTTATTTCCTAGCCTCTACATGTTTCGAGCACATGTGCTCATCATCAGGAGGTCAGAATTGCATTACACAGCCTCTGGTATCATTACACCTATAGATGGCCGTCTCGTGCACCTATCATCAGGACTACTCCTGATGATAGGCGCGATGGACGCCCGAAACATGTAGAATAATTTAGCAGTAAATAAATATCTGCATACTGTTCATCTCGTTGGATTTCTTCAACCTAGAAATGCGATGCACGGAACCACGAATATAAAGAATTAATTATGGAATTTTTTTTATGTATCCGGAAAGAAGTAAAGCTATACACTGATTGTTACAATGGAAAGACTTTCCTTAGTTTCGTATATGATATCTCTGCGACAGAATTTCTTCCTACTTTTATTTCTATATTTTTTGGTACAGTTAAAAATTTTGAAGTAAGAATGAAACTTACATTTCCCTAAAACACGATATTTCTATACTAAATATTTATCAACTTCTGAAGGTAGACAATGCACCGTGGAGTTAATTGGACGGAAGGCTGTACTGCTTTGTGTTTGCTTTTAATTTTGGTTTCATTTGTAATACTGACTATAAAGCGTTGAGGTATGCGAAACATACGTTTCAGAATAATTACCTGCACAGAAATACGGACAAGCGTCGAGCCTGTTTAAATTCATGAAGTGGCTTTTAAAATACGCCAATCTTATGTTTATTGGACCGTGCATCGTCTTGATAGTTGCATAAAGAGAGACCATCTTGATGTCACTTGCTTTATTATTTCATTATTTAATGCTTAACATGTTTCGGAAGTTAATACATCCATCCTCAGGAGCTTGCGACTTATTTGTTGAGTTATTTCATGGGTTGTATTGCTCTGGTTCTTTGCGTGTTGGTGTAACTCAACAGATAAGTCGCAAGCTCCTGAGGATGGATGTATTAACATCCGAAACCTGTTAAGCATTAAATAATGAAATAATAAAACAAGTGACAGCAAGTTGGTCTCTCTTTATTCAACTTTAAAATACATGTTTAGTTCTGCCTTTCTAAGCGATTTTCCTCTTTAAACTACCATTTGTCCCGAAAATTTCTATATTTGTCCTCCATATTCTTCAGTTGCATTATTAGAACCTTAAAATGGTCGTACTTTTACCTTGATACATTTTTTCCCATTCTTCATATATATCTCTGCGATACAATTTCATCTTACTTGTATTCCTATATACTACACACAAAGCTGTGCTTCTAAGGATCGTCCTATCTGCCATCCTCGAAATTCATCACTATTACACACATAGACGGTTGGGCCGTCTGAAGCCCTATTTCTTTGAACATTTCAACTAGAACACGCACGACTCAACGACACCATTAGAGAAACATCTAAACCTAACACTTCAATATTACCTTAATTTAATTTAACTTGCTTGTACGAGTGTACTTTTATTCCATCCTATAATAGTTTTACTTCAGATACTGAACTGACAAATTATGAAAATCAAACTTGATGTTTTATAGTAGTAAATACAATAACAAAGTGATTAGATCAATGAAACCATTATAACTATAGGAACTACATTTATATAAAAGTTACACACTGTATATTGATAAGCTAAGTGTACATGTACATATAATTTCTACAAGCATAAGATGATACCGTAGATCCAAATATATTAACCTAGAATAGCATATAATAGCAGAACCCATGTACCCACACCACCCATCCTACACAACACATGCAAGATCTCGTACCCACTTCACCTCTTACCTCTCCACTGTAGACAACCCACATAACTCGAGTGTAGCTGCTTACTAAGTTTTTTTTTATTTTTCAACCTGAAGATGGCCAATGAAAAGTGTCGAAACATGTAGTTGTTCTTTATGTAATAAATTCTATACATATTTCTACCATCATAGAGTTGTGTTAGACAAGTACATACTCTTCAATCTAGTTGCCCATTCTTCTTTATAACAACACCTTTAAAGAGCCCTATTATTTCGACACATTTTATTTTTTCTATCTCCATCCGGGTTTTCATCATAGTCCTAAAAATAAAGCCCGCTGTACCATAAGATTTGGAATGCTTTTACGTCCAGCGAAACCCATGAGCAGTACAGTACACTAGTATAAGAAATGAAACTATACCCATCTTTCCTATTAATATGTAGCCAATGCCCGGTGTCTTTTGTTGCAGGAATGTTCCAGACAGACGGCCAGAAGTTACCCGGCACGATGTGCGACCACCAGTTTATTAGCAGTAACTACTCGCTCACCCACGGCAGGTTTTACTCGCCCCGGTATCCGTCAAGCTACCCCAAGAATATCAAGTGTGCCTACAGATTTCGCGGGAGGTCAGCCAGGTTCAGTACTATTGAAATTTTCTCATGTCCATCACCTTATCTGTACGATTCTAACAGTCTGTGAAATGTGTTCTGTAATTTTAGGAAATCTTATTTAAACTTAACGTTTACCATCCCGAAGTGTTTGAAGTATAGAAATAAAGGAAAGGATCACAACAGTCAAATACAACAGCATTTTATAAAGTTCTTAAAATATATTAGTAACAGTATGGGCTAACGACCTTGTCATTCGTCATTTTTACTTTCTAATTTCTCTTTATAAACTTCAACAAATTTGCGATCTCTGTTCTGTATATCTATATACCACAAGCACTGATGTTTTATTTTTATGTATAATGTATACCTTTTATTCTGTGAACGTTGGGGATCCCACTATGCAGTAAACGTTTGTATGTCTGCATCTACACTTTGAGGGCCTGAAGATGACTCGATGCGAGTCGAAACATGTAGCCCGTATTGTTACTAATATATTTTAAGAACTTTATAAAATACCGCTGTGTTTGACTGTTGTGAGCCTTTCTTTTATTTCTTCAGGAAATCGTATCAGTTGTGTGGCTCTGAAACGAGGGGATACGTTTTGTACTTAGAAACGATTAGACAGAATGTTATCGTTGTCTGGATAAGGTTATTATATATGACTTCTTCTTAAGTAGTTGATATAAACCACGATATTTTGGCTATGGTAGCTTGTGTTATGTTCTCCGTTGTATTGTCTAATTTTTTACATGTTGGATGTCAGCTGAATGATTGAGAATTTGATCGAACGTCGTTACAGAGCCATGATATTTTGGAAAGAAACGGCAGTGGTAAATCAGCGTCTTTAATATTTCATTTCCATATTTACAGTGTGTCATTAGTCGCCGACTCTCTTGTTTCTTCCAAAGAACTTAACAAATTCCCACTCACTTCTGAATTCCTTGCCCTCACGCACAATCAGTATAGGGGCTAAACGTTTTGAAATCCGTTCTTAAAAATTATGTGCAAGGTTTGACATTACTCCTTGCAGGTCAGCTAGCTGTTTCATAGAATGTACTCAGCGATGTCCTGGTAGAAAATTTATTGGACTTTCGTATCAATGCCGAGACTGGACGAAAAAACCGACAGGGGCAATACTTATTTTTTCTGTCCTTGTTACGATACACATAATCAGGCCTTCGACAGAAAAAATGTATTATTGTAAGAATAACTTCGTATAATAGCCTACACTAAATATTCAGTACATGTTAAATACATATGTGTGGCACCCAGTGACCTTTGCTACTCTAAGTATGGGACAGACGTTTATGGTCTTTTCATTTTTTGTTTTATTATCACAGCGGACTACTGGCCAAAATTCCGTCCGTGAGAGCTCCTCTGAAATGGCTACAGATCGATAGATTAACATGCCATAAAAGATTCAGTACTTGCTTCTGCCATACGACATCAAAAGCTTCTTAAGGGTTTATACAGACCGAACAAAATACATGAACTAGATACCGGACAATTTGCAGTCTTCTTGTTTATGTATGTGGAATCCTAATTTAAAACAAACCTTCCATGCAGTTGTGTGACATTTTAAACTACTAATATGTACTATTGTGTGGGCCGGGTAGATCAGTCGGTATAGCGACTGACTACGGGCTGGACGGTCCGGGATCGAATCCCGGTGAGGACGAGATTTTTCTCGCGTCCAGACCGGCCCTGGGGCCCACCCAGCCTCCTGTAAAATGGGTATCGGGCCTTTCCCGGGGGTAAAGTGCGGCCGGGCCGTGCTGCTGACCACTCACCCCCCTCTAGTGCCCAAGAGTAGCGCTATACCTCTACCCACCCTCTGGGCCACACCGGGCCTGTAACGGGATCATTTTACCTTTACCTAATATGCACTATTGCGCGAAGTAATCTAAGTTGCTAGGAAGGCAAAGTACTAAACAGTTCTTTTTGATCAAACTCCCAGCATTTAGAGTTCTAAAAGAGGAGTTTTATCAAGGTAGTTGCAACTCGATAGGAATGTGCGTTTGTGTGTGTGTGTGGCTGTTCGAAATTAATGATTCAATAGAAATTAATGGCGATGCTGAATCTCAATATTAGTCACAAAGGGCCGATCGCGGTGATCACGCAGTCTAAGGCATGGGCCTGCGGCCGCTTGCTTACTGGGATTGCCGGTTCTAATCCCGACGGGAGTATGGCGGTCTGTCTGTTGTGAGTGTTGTGTACATTTAATTAGAGGTCTCTGCGTTGGGCGGATCACTTGTCCAAGAAAGACCTTAGCGATTGTGGTGTGTCTGAGTGTGATCTCGAAACCTCAACAATTTGGGAAGCTTAGGCCCCCTGCGGCTGTCGAGCCTTGGAAAAAAAAAGGCCACAAATAAATACCATCACTTTATAGAAACAGACATATTTTCCAAGTACTGCTGGCTCGTTTTTGTTCTCCGTGTTACAAAATTAATATTACAGCGGCACGCAAAACCTGTGTTTGATTTTTGACTATTTTTCATCTGCACATGAGTAGTAATTACAACAATATGTAATTAAACATTTTTCACGCATAATATCGCCTTTATGGAACAGTAATTTAATGGTAATTTAGGGCGGCAAACCTAACAAAACATCGAGCCACGCCGTAAAACACGCATTTCATGTGCACATGCACTAGATCTGTCACGACCATAATGGCAAGACCTCGGAACATAGCTGGTCTTCTCACCACCCTCCGCTACACTTTTATTGACAGCAAAACACTCTGCTTCCTTAATTTTGTCTGCTTATAGTCATTATAGTTCAATCGGGAATCTATCCACCTCACCTTTGCAGTCTGCGAAGTGTTGTGGTACTTAGTTTGAAGTAAGTGGAAAGAATTTATGTTTTGTTGACCATGCTTCCTAGTATGATCCTTGTAAATAAGAAACTTGACACACTATTTTTCATGTATGTTTATTTCTATTATCTACGTGTTTCGGGCAGCCATGTGCTCATCATCAGGAGAATTATTGTATCATTGCGACACCTGGTTT
>Ga0123354_10017720_pt1 | contig 11160 bp, 4 predicted proteins | sample TergutLab28metaG_2_FD_97872 | JGI IMG/M metagenome (GOLD analysis project Ga0123354, IMG submission 97872) | Labiotermes labralis P4 segment gut microbial communities from Petit-Saut dam, French Guiana - Lab288 P4 | ecosystem: Host-associated > Arthropoda: Insects > Digestive system > Gut ... | reverse complement strand
TTATTTATAGGCGAAAGACCCTGTGGACAAAAAAAATCTCTTTTTCCCGGGAACTTCTGCCCCTCCACCCCCCCCCCCCCCCCACCACACACACACACACACAGAATTTTTATTTCCCTGTACAAATCCAATGGCTTCAGTCTCTTTCCTGCTTCCAAATGACGTAATAACAAGTTCCCTCAAGGTCAGCTATAGTGCCATGTGTTCTGGCAAACCTGATTAAATATCTTGTTTCCCCCAGTGCAACCCAAATTGGAATTTCAGCCTTGTTTACCAGTAACAGTAGAAATCCAGAACTGTGTAACTCAACTACTCAATGTAAGTCGGTCTTCTGTAAACTGTACAGATTATGTAGCTCGATTATAATGCACGTTCCGGTGTGAACAGTATATAATGTATACGCACACAACACCGAAATTTGAAATATTAACCTTCCAGCATACTCTTCCGAGAAATCAGAATTAGGCTACATCGGGCCGCAGTGCTTAGTGAAAATGCTCCGGAGATAACGCCACAGGGGTGTGTTAACGGCAGTGATCAACAGTACAATATTAGACTAACTGCACAGCTCATCACCTTTTTAGTTTCCCTGGGCAAGACTGCTCTCACGAAATGTGCGGCAGACGAGCGTTTTCTGTGAGGCAAAACTGTCGTGCTTCTGAATATAGAATGTCACCCGTATGGACAAACCACTAAGTTCCCCGTTATGCAATACCATCCGCCAGTGACTTCATCATTCCTCCGTTCAAGTTGAAGGGTTTGCCACATGTCGTGTGTTGGTTGCATGCAGAAGGTTTGGGAAAGACCATATGTCGTGTGTTGGTTGCATGCAGAAGGTTTGGGAAAGAGCATGTCTCTAGGTACGTGCATGCATTTAAAAGAGACAAATGGAACGTCATGGTGCTGTCATGACAAGTTCTCTCTTTCTTACCGAAGAAACGCACCTTAGTACTGTACACTAATTATTCCTAACATACTTCGCGACTCCTTTTCAATTGAATACGTTATGAAGTTTGTAATGATAGGCTTATCTGTGAACGGTAATTTTAAAAGGATGCGAGAAGAAACTGTGTAGAATATCACCTCAAAATATGCCTCGGGGGGAATGACAGTAACCAAGAACTATCTGAATGACGGCTGTCCATCCGTGAGCCGGTATTCGAATCCGTGACCTCTCGAATACGAGGCGACAGTACTTACCACTCATAAATGACAGCGTATACCAAGGAAAATATGACCTTGACGTATGGGCTACATTAATACATTCGTAGGCACTGTATGAACAAGTCTCAGGCTCTGAAACGCAGGCACTGTAATTATCAACACCATGCCACACCCATCACCTGTTGGCTGTATGCATGTTAACATTACATGCTCATTTCATTCCGAGCGTAACGAGTGACATGACATTAACCGTAATACTGTGTCCACCATCGACAACTTATAGGTGGAATGAAATTTCACAAAATATCAATATTTTATGTGTACTGACATAGAGACGAATTACAGTGTTCACGAGTTTGGATTCGAAAGCTGGATGCTCTAAGAGAACTCATCAACGTCGCCAATATTTGAACATCTTACGGTAGTTTAAACTGTGAGATACCACACAGACAGTGAAAGAGAGAAGAGAGAGAAAGAGAGAGCGTTTGCTTGTAAAATAAAATGGCATAAACAAGTACTGTAAAAAAAAAAAGATCTTTGTGCAGTTCAGTTCTCGTAACTAGAGACTTAGGAGGTGTTTAAGGAACGTACCCTCGGTGGGTATTCGCCTAGCAGGGAATATGATTCAGCAAAACATTTATCACTTACAACAGAGTGACTGTGCCAGCTCCCAATGTTCTAGCGGCTGATATATTTGGGTCTGGTATTTTTCACTGACACCTCACGTGCAATAAAACAGGTACTAGCCTCATACCCTACGCCTCCGTTTCCTTTGTCTTTCTCCACTTCCTCAGTCGTAGGTTTCAAGATGCCAGAACTGGACCGTAACCGCAGTAATAACATTTTTAGACATTCATGAATGCAGGCAGGATGGGGTGGGGTACTCGCCGGGCGAGGGCAAATACTGAGCAGCTACTACCTGCACGAAAGCATTTGTCACTTACATTAGAGTGGCTTTGCCGGCTCACTGACAATCTCATGCCATAAAACAGGTACTAGCCTCATACTCTGTCCCTTCCTTTTACTTTGTCTTTCCCCACTTCTCCATCCCGCAAGTTTCGTGATATGGTAATCTTTCATGAAGCATACAGCCTCTTCTTAAAAAAAAAAACGAATATAAAAGAAGAAGGAAAAAGATAAAATAAAGCAGAAGGAAAAAGACTGAAAAATAAATTTAGAAAACCAAAACACCGAAGAGGAGTGAACGGAGGGAAGGGAGAGAAAAGAATGGAAATATCGATCTTGAATATGACTGGTCACAGCCAAGCCTACCTGCAATTCTGTTTTGGATACACAGCCTCATTTGTCTTCTTCCAGGGATAATCTGTATCAGTTCTCCGAAAAAAATGACTTCAGAAGCTGGTTTCACACACATCTCCAGGGCAACATTTCGAGGATTCTACACAGCTGTGCGCCGGATACCTAGAACTGCTCACAGACAGCGCAACTCAGCAGTCAGATTTTACTTTTTCCAGATGGTTTGTGGTTTGGATACTGACGTCACTGCTGCCACAAAACAGCATTAACATCTATCTTGATTTCAAACTCATCTTACTTTATGATCGATACTGTTTCAGTAATTCTTGGTATATTATAACATGTTTGCATAAATATTATACCAACCGCATGGCAGAATAAATATTCAGTCACGTCTCATTCTGTAATTCCAAAGCTATGTGACAAAGCTCTGACTTCCTCGTGGCGAAAGCTTCTTTCAGTCTTTTTCACTGTCTTGATAAAAATGCAGGCCTATACGACGTTTCTGTTTTCGCGTTGAAGTCCTAGGGTTGAGGAACCACTTTATATAATGCGCATCACTTCCTTCTACGTGATTACGGGCAAAGAGAGAGAAAGTCAACGTTCGAAACGTCATATATATATATATATATATATATATATATATATGCGTATATACAATAAATAAATATATATATGCGTATATACAATAAATATATATATTATCCTATTATCAATTGCCGGGGACCGCGGTAGCACAGTGGTTAAGGCGCTCTGCTGCAAATCGGAAGGTCGCTGGTTCGATTCCAGCTGGTGTCTTTGGAATATTTTATTGACATAATTCTTCCGACCGCACTATGGCACTGGGGTCGACCCAGCCTCTAACAGAAATGAGTGCCAGGAGTATTTCCTGGGGGTAAAAATGGCCGGTGTGTAAGGCTGACAACCTTACCACCATTCTGGGAACCTTAACTTCCTGGAACCCTCTGGGCACCTCGGGCCTGTAATAGGACTGATTTACTTTTTTTTTTATTCTCAATGGCTACGGAGTTGGATGTTATACAAACGCCCTCTTGTGAACCGTACTACGCGACCTTGAACCAGCTGGAACAGAACAGTCAGCGGAGCGGAAGCCGCATCTCGCTATGCGAGATGTTCACAGCCGAGCGGCGCGCTAAATTGCAGACGGCGGTAGCATTTACGACGAACTGCTTAAAGATCAGGTCAGTGTCAAATGAGGGTAAATTCATGAAATTAAGTTAAATTCACACTTTATATTTATTAGGTATTAGGCTTATTTATTATTTTGTTCCATTTATTTTTAATAATCTGTCCCCATTATTTAAAGTTTCAAGCGGCCATACCTCCATAACCTTTCAAAATCGGACACACGTTTGTAGAATCTTTTTTGATCACAGACACCTAGGAAATCATTTCCTGCAATATCGTCCATAAGTATTGAATCGCCCCTTATATGCACATATAAAACGGTATATACAGGGCGTTTCATAACGTTCTCCGTGATTACAAACATTTATAACAGGAAAACGAAAGGACCCACCTTAATGGAATTGCTCACAGCCAAAGGAAAACTGAAAACTTTTTTTGACAAATAGAAATTTTCGATGTGTGCACCACGGGTGACACGGCACACATCGATACGACATTCAAGTTCTTGCTACACACGCGTCAACATGGGTGTATCGATACTCTTCACTGCTGCAATGATCCGTGCCTTTAGGTCTGCGAGGTCACGTGGCAATGGAACTTTACACGAAATGCACGTTGCACAGTAACCACAGGGTTACTCGTGGAATATTCCAACACACAAAACGACTTCTCCCCAGGAGCGGTCATTTTCTCACTACATACAATCGCATCGCCTAGTGGCAGAAATGTGAACTACGATGAAAAACAACTTACTAGGAGAAAAAATTTGTGTTGTTCCTTTTATCTGTACAGGTTTCGTAAATACGTGTCCTACGGTCTTCCTATAATAAATTTTTGTAATCCCGTAGTACATTATGAAACGGCCTGTATAGTGCACTGTCCCGATAACGTGAAATGCCTCGATCTCCCCCAGACTTCATTACTATCGTGGCTGCCATTACATATAATGTACAGCCGCCATTAACTTCCACTATACACCCAGCCCTTGTTTTACGCCCTAGCTGCGTTGCCGAAAAAGCCGACGCGAATAAAAAATGATATTCCCATCAGAAATAAGAGGTTAGCGTAACAGAACGCAGCCAGCCGAAAGGCTTTAAACCAAAATGAGAAAGTGCAAATTATGAAGTGGTGTAAATTGGCAGGGGGCGTTAAAGCGAAACGTTGCATCCCTGAAGTCCAGGCCTGTCTCTCGGCAGAAGTACTGCTATTATCCTCGCTCCTACAAGCGCAGCGAGAAGCTCCAGACAGGGAAGGGTTATTTTCTTCACTGCAGCAAATCTGTTCTAAGTGCAGCGTAGTCTGACAATAATGCCATCTGGTGTAGATGATAGAACGTACAAGACCGCTCCATAAGCCCTTTCGGACGCGTCACGGAAAACATGTATCTGAGTGTCGTAACCGTTTGAATTTCCCATCCAACGAGGAATGTGGATGATCGCTAGAAGAGGTAATTAAATTATCCATGCGTGCCAGCGAGGTCCAACGATATGGGGCAGAATATCCTCCCACTGCATGCCCCTACACCAGGTTTCTTGGAAGAGTATCTTCGCGATAGCGGAAACAGTCGAAAATAAGCCCAAGGGGTCGTAAAACCGGGCAGTAGTTTGGAGCAGTTGCCTCTTAGTTGCGGGCCCTTCTGTTGTTGTATCCAGGATGTCCCTGGGATCCACCGAGAGCGTGTCGGTTTCTGTATTCCAATCTACGCTCAGGACTTGCGTCGTCCTTTGAATCTCCTGACCCTCCGCCTTCCAAATTTCTTTTAGTTATTCGCAGCTGGTGGCCCATTTAGCCATTGGGATTTTGATGGTTTTCATCAAGGCAGTGAGCACGTAATAAAAACTGATTGCTCCATTTCCGTCCTCAACCCCGACTGCGAAGTCGTCCACAAACATACTGCTATCAGGGGGCTGCCATAGGACACCTTTCTCTACACATATTGGCACGTTCCCTCAGAGTCGCGTCGAGAAGGAAACGGCTACATGTGAGACCGAAGGGAAGACAAGTGAACCTTTAGGTTACCATCTCATTTGTGGTGTAGCGGTTGCCTTTATCGTATTGGGAGATCCTGTACCAAACGAACCTTGTTGGGTCTCTATCCTTCCGGTCCAGAGTTAGAGGAGAGCTTGTTGGATGTCGACATTTATTTCCCACAGGTTGTCCGCGAATACGTAGTAGAATCGTCAACACTTCAGGGAATATGTTGGGACCCATCTCCAATACATCATTTAAAGAAGGGTTGTTGTCTTCGCTGAAGGACACGTCGAAGACTATTCTCCACTTGATTTTCCCGCGGCATTCTTTCTTGACCACATGGTGTGGCAGATAAAATAATTCAGTCGAATTTTTCGTAGTTGGCGCTAGTTCCACCTGCTCCTTCACTACGTGGTTTAATATCTGCTCTTCGTAGTTCGTCCGCAAAGCGTCATTTTGCTGTAGTCGCTTCTGGTGGGTACGGAACCTCTTTTCTGCAGTGTCACGATTCGGAGGCAGCTCGCAGATATTCTTCGGGAGACGTACGTCTCTGCGACCGTCTTCTATGAGGTACGAGTCGCGGAATTCTTATGGTATTTGTGAGTCTCCGGTCGTCAGTGGCTTTTCTTGGTAGGGTGTGATTCCGATAGTTTCCAGGCCCCAGCACATTCGCAGATCGTTATCCGAATGCTCTAGATTTATGTGATTAACCACCATCTGGTTAGCAGTAATGCTCGTTCGATTTCGTCAGAATCCAGCGGAACTTCGTAGGGAGCAAAACCAGTGACGAGGATAGGCGCATTGTAGAAGCGTCCGTTACTATTCTCCAATAATGGTCCCCTCCAATCACGACTTCGATGGGTAGGTCTCGTTCTCCTTCTCTCGGGTCGGCTAGTTGTATTTTGCGAGTTTGCGCCATAATAGTGTTGTTGTGAGGGACCCTGGGGTGACGGCATACGGCGTGATTATTCTCAAAGGCAGTGATAGGTATGGACCGTGACTCGAATGCACTTACCACCAAGTCCCGACAATCAATCACCTCTAATTTCAGATCGTCTATCAAAGTCTTATCGATGAAGTTTGACTGACTGTAGCCGTCCAAGACACAGCGCGTGAGCTTGCTGAGTCCTGTGTGTCCCATGACCCATAGGCGTGCTGTCTGCAAGTAGGTGAAGCCAGGACAAACGACGTCTATCTTGCGTCGGTATTTGGTGCAGTCTCTCTAATAGGTGTTGTAGCGGCCACGGCCTCATTACATATAGATCTATGTTGCGCTCCTTTGCGTCTCCTACATAAGGCTCTACCCCTCTTGCTGGAGACTCTTGCGTTGTGGCCGCGATTCAAGCAGATAACGCAGCGATGTGCTGATTTGAGTTTCTCTCTGCGTTCGTTTATTTCCGTTACCTTGCATTCTTCAGCCCAGTGACCTTTTAACTCACAAAACACACAGAAAGGGTCCCCAGTATGTCTGTCCTTTAGCCCTTATTTCGACTGTTTAGAGTTGACATGAAGCGCCGATGCTGAGATGATGTGGTTCGGATTATCAAGTGTGTCTCCTCTTATTTTCTGTGCGGTGAGCACACCGTCTACTTCTTCGGCGAGGAACTCCATTAGTTTTAGAATGTCTCCTGAGACCCTGCCTTTTGATATGGGCGACCACCGCAGGCAAATTTCGGGCGGAAAGGCGCGCAGTATCTTGGGTATCAACAACCCGCCGTAACCGTTAACATCGTCCCCCAAAGCCCGAAGCGCATGGACGCGGCGATGACACTCGAAGAAATTGATGTTCAATTCGTCTGGCGTGGCAGATTTTGACGGAGGTAAGCCCTCGAGAAAATCCAGGTGGGCTTGTATGATGCGGTTCGTGTCTCCATATCTAGCGAGCAGAATTCTCTTGGTCTCGTCGTATGCATCTGCAGTCACAGCTATTCCGTCTACCAACATTTTTGGTTTCCCCTCCAAGTACCCTAAGAGGAAAACTTGTTTGTTGATAGTTGAAAGTGAAGCGTCGTCGTCGATTGAGGATTGGAACTGCTCCCAAAATCGAGACAATGTCTCCACATTACCTGCAAAGGGATCAAGGTTGATTGCGGGAAGCTTCACCGAAGGTGTGACCGGGCACATGGGGACGGTTGCAGTTGTCTGAGTTGACTTGTGGATACTCAATCGTGCAGTGGAAGCGGACAGATCGTTGTCCATACGTCTAATATCCTTATGGATTGCCAGTTTCGTCTTGTCGACATATTCTTCACAAATCTCTATATATTCCTTGTATTCGACGGATTAAAGTTCGTGAATAGCGTCATCCAGTGATATAAGGCTATCTAAAGTCTCTTGCAAACGCCTGCTGTAGTGTTCAAAGTCATCAAGTGACGTGGAATCATGAAACCCATCTAGGAACGTGGAAAAGCGCGTCACTTTTGCTCTTTCCCTGGCTCGCCTCCTCTTCAAATTGTGCAGTTTACAGCTGGGTCGTCCGTCATCGTAGTAAGTTTACACTCGGGTGGTAGCGTGAGCAGGCAACGAGTTCAGCGCACTCGCAATAAGGTCTCCGACTGGTAGAGTGCGCAAGTGTCCGTGGGATTGCACGTAGCTGCTCTATCGACTGAGCGCTCGCGACATAATTTGTTCCCCATTTGCAACAACAAACGGCATACGTACAAGATTTCGAGTAATGTAACTCTCACTACGTCGTAGTAAAGGATTTAGTTTAATAAAAATAGTAATAAGCAGTCGGGTTTTGGCGTTAGTAAGCCACTGAAGTTAGTAAGTCGGTTCCTTTTACTTAGCTGCGTATGTGACGGACGATCGTCAAGCTGAAGCAATGCATATTTGCGGCTCGATTTCCCGGCGTTCTGGTTGGCGTGTCTTATTCCTTCCTTTTCGTGTGAAATGTTTCCTCCTTCCAGAGTGCAGTGGGATGAAATTACTCGCACTCACTTTCGCAATAAGTGCACTGCTTCTAAATCCCCTGTTATCCCGGAGTTCGGCACCAAATGTCGGTAGTAGCTAGTAGGGGGTTTGTCCACGGTACGCCATCTTGATTCACACACACTTTATTAGCAAAGAGCTTACAAAAAGATATGCTACTACATGTAGCTGTAGCATTCACATAGTATTAAGAAGAAAGACGTTCCTCCACACACTTGTCATTTCTGTTCTTCCTTTAAAGTTTCAAACCCACGCAGAACAAATGTAAAATTTGTTGTTTAAGTAGGCCAACAGATCTAGAAATATTCGACACAACTATAATATGCACTGCACGCCTGGTGCAAACATTAGATGCATTCTGTGCAGTGGTCTTACGAGAAGGGCTGCAAACCTTGACCAACACTTTCATCACTTCAAAGAAAAGTAAGCAGAATTCAATGAAACATCTTAACTAACCCTCTGCCAATAAACCCGTAATGTTTAATACATCTAAACCCAACTCCGTCACAGCACAAGACCACAAGACAATTTCACTGACTTTCCATCCGCAAAACCTGTTTTCTTAATATTCAGCTAATACACACCCAACATGACCTAATTTTCTTTTATTAAGGCAACCAAATGCACACGTAACATACATAATCGTATAATTTCTTAACACTTTGACATGTTTCGGTGCTGTAGCACCATCCTCAGGGAGATCACACCAAGTTTTTTAACACCCAGATTACATTACACTAATTACATTAATAATGTATATACGTACAGCGTGTCTTAGCTAGTCTAAATCTGTGGAGTGATTGTCTATATAATTTGTTGTACATTAAAGTAATTTGTACACGTGATGTAGTATTGACATCAGTACAAAACAGATGAATGTAACATTTAGTTAAAATTCTTTTATTCTTAATGTGTCGTAGCAAATTTCACCTGCATATACCGGCATTTATCGTGTGTTTGTCCAGTGTCGACTAGTTCCTTTTACGGTTTTTGTTGTGGTGTGTGCGAGAGTCATGTATGTACTGATGTACACATTGACAGACACACGATAGATGTTTGTATTTGCAGATAACATTTGCTAGGACACATCAAGAAAAACAGAGTTCTAACTGAGGGTTACATTACGCTGCTTTATACCGACGTGAAGGCACGTGTACACATTACTTTAATGTACAAGAAATTATATGGACCATCACTCTACAGGCTGAACGTAGCGAGACACGCTGTATATACAAATATTACTAATGTAATTTAATATATTTTAGCTGGTTTTTCAGGAACTTGGTGTGAGCTCCCTGATGATGATGATGCTACAGCACCGAAACATGTCCGAGTGTTAATAAACTATACGATTATGATTATTATGTGTGCATTTGGTTAGTTTAATAAATAAAAATTAAGTCAGATTAAAGTGCAAGGAATGAATAACTTTAGCATGAAACTCTAAAAACTTCAATTTTTTCGGTTTTAAAAGTGGCCGCTTTACAAAGGTTCCCCATCGAAACTCGTCGTACATTTCTTGTCTCATCTACCGTAACTATACATCTATCTCTATACAGTTTTTCATGCAGTAAACTGCGTGTCGACATTACTAGTGAACAAGAAATGTCCTTCCCTTCTGTCCTCGAAACGTTATAGTCACCCCTTAAAAACATTTCTCACTCGCCCCCGGTTTTACTATTTCCATGCTGATTCTTGTTACCTACAACTTATTGTTCTTCTTCTGTATAATGTACAGTAGTCAACACATACAAAATTCGGCATCTGCATTTGTGAAACGGTACAAAATATTTCGATTAACAAAGAAAGGGAAGGAGAAAAATTTATTTCCTTCACTTACATCGTTCAGTAAAGGTTTCATTCACAACAAAAATGGATGGTGTTCCCAGTCGAGGACCAGCAGAGTCAGCAATTACAACACCGCGAAAATGCCATACTCACGGTTGGCACTACTGTAACAACTCCGCTCTTTCTTCGTCACAACAAGTCGTATTCAAGTTAGGTAAATTCCTCATTTCTACACATGCACATGTTTTACATTCGGACATCACATGCAAGAAAAATCTAAAGATGTTAAAGGTTTAAATATACGAATACCACAACCAAAATCAGAAATCAGATCAACGGGAAGGTCTGCTGACTGCTACTACAGCCATTGTGTGGCTTGGTCTCCTTCTGCAGGAGCAAATCCAGTTGTTGTTAAACTTCAGCACTAGGCGAAGATGAGGTGATCATGACGCCCCGACCGCTTCACCCTTCAGTATCTATCGGAGCGGAGGATGGGTGGGCCCACAGCCAGTCTGAACACGGAGGCGAACAGAGAAACCTCTGTCGCCACTTAGAATCGAACACCGATGCTCCAGTCGTCCAGCCCGCAGCCTAGTTACTATAATGAGCTAGCCGGTTGACGAAATAGTATCAAGAACAGCACAAATTCAGGAAAGGAAGGTTATTATTCAGGTCAACAACAAAAATATTTCAAAATAATTTCCAAGACTTTAAACATACGGTGTATACAAAAATGCCGGTTTGTCGGATATTTGCTCGGTTCTGAAATTTGGTAACACATCGTAAGCACATTAAAAGAGCCTAAAAATAAGTATTTTGTATAGTACTGGGACCTAAGTAGAATAAAGTAAGCGACGAATGAATGATATTAATCTTTTTTTTTTTTTGAGGCGCTGCGGC
>Ga0123354_10017719_pt1 | contig 11160 bp, 9 predicted proteins | sample TergutLab28metaG_2_FD_97872 | JGI IMG/M metagenome (GOLD analysis project Ga0123354, IMG submission 97872) | Labiotermes labralis P4 segment gut microbial communities from Petit-Saut dam, French Guiana - Lab288 P4 | ecosystem: Host-associated > Arthropoda: Insects > Digestive system > Gut ... | reverse complement strand
TGTAGTTTATTTAAGCAACACACCAACAAATGCACACATATAGTCTTTAATAATCTAAAATTTACATTAAAACAAAACGCTCCTACAAGTTTCGATCATACGATCATCCTCAGGGAGCATACTTTGTTCCTTGCTAAAGTTATAGTTTCAAAGTTTTGAGTGTTTTAATGTAAATTTTAAATTTTAGATTTATTAAATAAAATATATATGTGCATTTGTTGGTGTGTTAAGTAATTCTGGGGGTCGTGTAAGTAAATATCCAACAAGACGCAACTATACACAGTTTATTTTATCTGTAAACTGCTCTACATATTTCGGGTGGTTTCTCCACCCATCAAATAAATTCAAATAGTTGCATATCACATATACATGATAGGTGAATAATTCTTTTTGTCTATTACAGTCGACTAGTGCTAGATGCTCTAGATACAGTTATTTGTGCTCCTGATGATGGGTGGAGAAACCACCCGAAACATGTAGAGCAGTTTACAGATAAAATAAAGTCTTTATAGATGCATATTTTTGGATATTTATTGACACAGAATTACGATGCACGGTCCAATGAACATAAAATTCTGTGGAGTGTGAATTTACCGCAAAAGATAGGACTTTTTACATTAAGGTTCCGTTGAAGACAGGTTTCTCTCTAATAATATTAGGAACATCGTATCGTAATATCAATTGAAAGAGATAAATCAAGCCCTACAATCTAAACTCTTCAACAGCGAGAAAGATTTCCATGCCTGTATCCTGACGTACAGAAAGTATGGAGAAATCTGGCTGTAATACGATTTGCTGTCTGCTGGATGGAACACCATAAGAGGTGCATCACGATTGTATCCTTTGGTGAAGAGAACAGCTTCTGCAATAAAAAATAAAAAATAGAGAAAAGCAGTTTGACTTCTGAATTTGTTATTGGACTTTATTTGGAAGTCATGTGCTTAGACGAGAAAAGAATTTTCAAATTTATGTTAAAGTAATACCATAGTCAGTGTGAAACGGATTAAAGTGGCTAATGACCTGTCAAGTTCCAGGCGGTCAACCATGGTGTTCCGTAAAAAAGGCGTATATCGCGATTATCCGAAAAAAATTTTGGTTTCTCAAGAAGGATTCTTCTTCATGAAATTAACACTTAATGATGAAAAGTCTGTGCTTTGTACTTTGTGCTTCGTATTTACGACATGGCAGGTTCGAACCTCGTTCCTTAGATCGGGTATGAACGAGCTCGAGCCTACAACCCGGACACTACTCCAGCCTACTAGCACCTAACCATCAACATACAGCAAACCAAGAACGAAACGACCAATGTGGTAATCAACATTATAGTCGCGAGCTCCTGATGGTGGGCATAGTAGTGCCCGAAACATGTTGAACCTGTAGGAAGTACAATAAAATAATAAGTGGCATCTAGTTGGTTCTTTAATCTTCAGTTATAAAATCGAGAAGAATGAGATAGGCTGGGAATGTGGCGCGTATGGTTGAGGAGAGGGGGTGTATAGGGTCTTGGTGGGGAAACCGAAGGGAAGGAGAACACTGGGGGGACATAGGCGTAGATGGGTGGATAATATTAGGATGGATCTCCAGGATGTGGGATGAAGGTATATGGACTGGATTGGGCTGGCCCAAGATAGAGACAGGTGGCGGACGCTTTTGAGTGTGGTAATGAACCTTCGGGTTCCGTGAAATACGGGGAATTTCTTGACTAGCAGCAAACCAGTTAGCTTCTCAAGTAGGACTCCGCACCATGGATTAAGTAAATAAGTTATCACAATGATGCACGGTCCAATAGACATCAGATGCCGAGAATTTTATTAAATATTATCAATATAGCGTGGAAAAGTTTGGGGAAATGTCTAAAGGAAACCATGATAACGCCCTTAAAATTCACAAATCAAATCGTACCACCGACGAGGCCACACGAATTAATTGGTGGAAAGAAAAGTGTTAAATGAAGCAAAGATATGTTATTGTTAAGGACATAGATTAGCTTAAAACCTAACAAAAGAGAATAAATGGAAATACGGTAATAAGTGCCCAAAGAAACACAAATAATATAAGAATGAAAGAACAGTAACAATGAAGGAAGCAGCAGAAAAAATGGCATGTGGACGACAGAAAGCTTGAAAGAAAGAAGCGGACAGAAGAGAAAAGAGAGAAAAGCGGATAGAAAAGAAAGAAGAGAACCACAAAAGTAATTATGTAGCCCCATCAATGTTTGTTACTTTGTAGTGTAGCTTTTTTGAATATGTATAGAACCCTTATTATAGAAAGACGTTCAATCCGCCTTACCCTTCTCCACCTCACTTTGAACTAGTAATCAATCCTTCTTCATGCTGCGATACCTCACTTTTCTGAAGATTGGAACTAAATGTCTTTACGATAAATTGAGCTCAACGTAAGAAAACAGTAAGATTTTTTCTCTTTCTCGTAAGGATGAAAATGATTAACTTCTTGAACAACAGACAGGGGAAAAAGTGAGAGGCTCAGATAGAACAAAGAAATCAGAGAGACGAGGTAAGTCATCAGTTATGTCTTTCTTTCTTTCTATCAAGAAATATCTCTTAATGTCTAGTGACAGCATCACGAATGAATGACCCTGTAGGATTTCTTAGGCGAGATACGTATCCACTCGGAAAACGCACGTAGAAAAGTTTCTGCACAAGGTTAGCCTTCTTTTATGAAGAAGTTTCTCGTGTCAACGTAAGTTGCCGTAAACGATGGTATTGGGTTCCGCGTATGAAGGGGGAACTTTATAATGCTTCATTAAGATCCGCAACTTCGAGTGTGATTTTACTTCTCTGAGACGTGCGTGCACATTGTACCTGTAAAAGCAGAAACAATTAGGATAGACGACGATTTCTCAAAACAAGTCATTAAGATTCAGAGAGGGGATAGTTTGTTGAGTTGTTATCTTTACTTTGATATTCGGGACAAATATTAGCTCTGGTTTGTCAGATCTGCTCCCAAACAAATCCCGGTTTATTCGCTTCTGCTAGAGAATGAGTGTACCACGGGGAGAAGGGAGAGATCATTTGAAAACTACAAAGGACCTTACCGGGGATCGGACCCGTAATCTCCGTCACGAGGCGCTGCGCCTCAACCAGCTTCGCCACCGCTTGTGATGGACTAAATAAGAGAAGATATTAGAATGGATAATCATAAATGAGTAAGGTTTCATTATATAAAATGAGGCAGTTTTGCTCAGCATGTAAACGTGTAAGGGGATCGGGGTAAGTAGAGAAATAAACAACATTACTGTGAGTTCCTGGGTTATGACAACGTGTATTCTGATAAATTACTAGCTTGTTTCAGAAAAATCCTTGTACTGCCTACATCATAACTGTATAAAATTGCCGCAACCTTCCACTGAAAGGAGCGTAACTACCTGCAGGTCTAAAAGACGACATAACTCAGCGGACTGCAATATAAACATTCACCGCCACGTCGACCTTACACCCCATATTGGTCTGTGGTAATATTATTTGGTTTGCATAGAAAACTGGAAATGTTTGAATAGTTCAGAGATATTATATTCCTAAAAGCAACCTTGGTAGGTTCAAAGAGTAATTTTTCTTGTCCTCACAATGAAGGGATATATGGAAAGTGGAGGTATAGCGCCACTCATTCTAAACGTCGGCATTAGGTGGCGGTGAATGGTCAGCTCCATTGCCCGGGTTCGGGAAATAAGTCCAGTGCACGTTGAATAGAATGATGAGGGTATCCCAGGGACAGTCTGAAGGTCTTGGAGAAAAGAAAATTTTTGCCCTGCCGGGATTCGAACTGGGACCCTCCAATCTTTTTTTTAAAGTAACAAAACCAGAAACAAATGTCACGTGACAGAAAACGTATACACGAAAAATATAAACACAATTTAAACTACATTTGATTAATGTACTGAATTCCGTGATATATAACAGTATTCTTGATAATTGCAGGGAACTCGTGATTAAAGGCGAGAACGGGGTGGGTTTTTGGGGCTCTGGAATAGCAGGTTCGAACATCCACAAGGAACTGAAGAATAAAAACCAACTAAATGCTACTTATTATTTTATTGTACTTCTTATAGGCTCAACGTATTTCGGGCACTGCTATGCCCATCATCAGGAGCTCGCGACTATAATGTTGGTCATTTCTTTCTGGACTGAAGCCTGCAGACCGCTAATCAACATTATAGTCCTGATGATGGGCATAGCAGTGCTCGAAACATGTTGAGCCTATAAGAAGTACAATAAAATAATAAGTAGCATCTAGTTGGCTTTTAGTCTTCAGTTATCACAATGATGCACGGTCCAACAAACATCAAATCCACAGGGAAATTGATATAAAACTAATCTTATGTGATGGCTGTTACGAGTGTCTCTGTGCAAGGCTAAAGGCATATGAAGAAGCGGAGGTAAACTTCCACGCCTTTTCAAAGTCGGTACTAGGTAGGCAGAAAACGTCAGCTTTACAACTCGGCCGCTTTACCCCGGAGGTTTATGTTCCTCAAAGCCAATCTGGGTCGCGTGATGGATATAATGTACCTCACTCTTGAGATAAATCATGCCATGGTTCTTCGCTTGCCTAGCGTGTGGTGTATTCACTACATGGACTGAGCTACACCGGATTACTTTCTTTGTTTATGTCCAGGAACCTCACACAACATATAAATAAGTTATGATATTGTTTGACTAGAGGAGCTAAATAGTAGTAGCAGAGGAATAAGGAATCTTTACCGTCGCTAATCTGATGTGATGTGCAGAATGAACTGCTTTCTGTTTCATTTTCTTTGGTTGGGATCCTAAGACCCTTAATAAAACGGATGAATACCGGCAGAAATATCTGAATTGCACTCATAGCCGCGACATGCTTTTCACTTTTACTCAGTTTTTCGGATGGGCTCCCCGGCACACTCGGCCTCCCATCAAATGTAAACCAGAGTTTTCTCTCAGGGGATATTGCGGGCGGTTCTTGAAGCTGACGAATCATCTGTATGCAGACTTCTTGACGCTTTTGTGTTCAGTATTTGCCTTCACGGTATGGGGCTTAAAGCGCAGCGGAAAGTTTATTTCACGTCTCTTTAAAAAACTTCAACATCTCTCTTTTACTCTCATCTCATTTGACAAACTTTCAGGCGCTCGATATTTGTTGTAATATCCTACAAGCTCTTGCTACCCAAACACTTTTGGGGTGGAAGAAAAAACTTATTGCTGAAATCTAAGATACTTTTAACAAAAAAATATTATTTATAATTGTAATATTGTTTCTGATATTGCTAATGCCATATAGTGGAGGCCTACATAAAAATTATAGTGGCCAGTCAATGCGGAAATGTAAGAGGTTTTCGCTGTTTTAAATTTTAAGTTAAAGTCTGTATGGTATAAGACGCCGTGTAGTTTCTGGCGCGTATGGGTGAGGAGGGGGGTGTATAGGGTCTTGCTGGGGAAACCGGAGGGAAGGAGACCACTGGGGAGACCTAAGCGTAAATGGGTGAATAATATTAGGATGGATCTTCAGGAGGTGGGATGTGGGTATATGGACTGGATTGAGCTGGCCCAGGATAGAGAAAGGTGGCGGACGCTTTTGAGTGCGGTAATGAACCTTCGGGTTGCGTGAAATGCGGGGAATTTCTTGACTAGCTGCAAACCAGTCAGCTTCTCAAGAAGAACTCTGCACCATGGAGTAAGTAAGTAATTTCGTTTACAGGTGTCAGCCTTTTTTTGCAACCTGCTGTCTCCAATTTAAAGGTCCTAATTTTTAAATTATGTTTACACAATCCCGAAACTAGAACACGATTTGAAAAACAAACCTATTAGACATGACTATAATGTTTGACATTATCAGTTGTGTCAGACTTAAGACTCATAACGTTCCGTAGAATATAATCTATCACCGACTGTAGGTTGAAAGAAGAGGGAAAGATTCTGCTGTGGTGGACCCGTTGTGAAGACCTGGATTCTGTTACTAGTCCACTCGTAGAGAAAACTTCTTTCTAGCATTCCAACCTCAGTAGATTTTCTCCTCTTCCATTTTCACCTGAAGAAGGAAACAAATGCAGTCTCCTAGACGACGCGGGTATTTAAGCCAGAGATGGCAGGCAAAATGTAAAAGGTAAATGATTTCTAAAGCACAATATTATCATAATTTTTACTGTTGAATTTAGACAACAAATTTAATTCGAAATTTTACTAGATATTTTGCAATTTAAGGCCTTTTGGTTACCATATGTACCATTGAGTTTAACACGAAAAAATTCTATACTCTGTCCATAGAATGCTTTTATGTTTTTTGTATCATTCGTAGAAGAAGAGATGATTATCTATGTACACGGGATAAAATTACTGCGTATTGTAACCTTGGCGGTGTGTGTTTACGGCGCGGTACGAACTGAATTTGTAAATGTATTGAAGTTCATCTCAGTCTTTGTAGTGTTAAAGTCTATTTGAAAATTGTCTCATATAACTCTTCCAATCGGTCTCCTAAGCACTATCTTTTGTCTTGATTTCTTCCCCATAAGTCTTTAATTTTTAAGCCCTCTCTTGTTACTAATGGAGTTTACTTCACTAAACACATGGCGAAAAAAACATGTTATATACACCTCGCACTACTGCATCAGCTACCAGGATTTATATGGAATTTATACATTAAATAGTGTACTAATAAGCGATTTGAGTGTTTTTCCCATATCGTTGCACGTTAATAGAGAAACGGCATTTCATTTCAAAAGCTGCAACCGAATAAGTACATTTAATTAGCATACCAACTAATGCACATGCTGCCACAGCACCCTGCTAATATAAGGAAATTAATCAGTCATTGTTTTTAAAATGTGACTTTAGCAAGGAACAGTGAAGTTCCCTGAAGATGATCTTAGGATCGAAACAAGTTGGAGCGATTTTAAGTGTTTTAATGTGAAATTTTATTTATGTGCATTAGTTGGTATGCTAATTAAATAACTCTACGAAATACGCGGTGCAACAATAAAGATAGAATAAGTGCACTTTATTAAGACAGTCGTTTGCGTTAAGTGTTCTTCTCAGTGTTGATATTTTCTCAGACTATCTTATGAAAAGTATGGTGTGGCATTAGACAGCCCCAAATCCTTCCTCCTAGGCACTCTGACAGAAGAAAATGTAGAAATTTGCTGTATGAAGACTTTAAGTATGGAATCCGCGATCATCAATCTTCCATGGTCGACTTATTTATCTGTACGGTAGAACATTACCGCAAAGGGAGAAGATTTTGTGTGGCCGTAATGGGTAGGGTGGGGAAGTGGGGTAATGTAGGATCTCAGATTCTCTGAAAACTTCGACTTAAGACAAAAGCTTTCTTTTTCTTCTCTTTCACTCCCTGTTCTTACGCGTCGATCTTTTCGACACACAAGTCGACTCGAACTTAACAATCGATTAATCTTATTTTCCTGATGCAAAGAAGTAATCCTGTTATCAGTGAAAGTTTCTAGGGTTGAAGTCCCAATGTTATTGGATGGGTACGGCAATGGAAGTCGTGCTTGGAAGTGGCGAGATATAGTTCTATTTCAAGATGAAACTGAGGCTTGAATCTTATTCTCAATGTATTATATAAGCCACTTCAAATTTCACTCTTAATTGAGTTACAAAAGGCGCCTGACGTTCTACTTTCTTAATAAAGTACAAGAAGTTCCACTCAGAGTCTCCGGCTACAGTTTTCCTTCCTTTTGTCTGTTGGACCATCCTGCTGTCATTTTAAATTAAGTTGGTGTCATCACTCTTCACAGAACCACAAGCAAATCGGTTAAGATCATAAGTAGACTATGCCACAGAAATTAGAAGGCTTTTCTTTTGAAAAGTCTTAAGTAAAATGGACTCAAAGAGGTTAACTAAACTTAGCGAGGAGATTTTTAAGTATTTTTGACCGTGCACCCAATATAATTATAGTCTTTTTTTTACCAACTTGATGCCCAAATTCTTTGTTTTAATACATTTATTACATTCCTCTACATGTTTCGAGCACTATTGTGCTCATCTTCAAGAAGGCAATTGTATTAGTACAGCATCTGTTATCGTCACTCTCTTTAGGTGACTGTTCAGTACACAGGATACGAGAGGACTGTGTACTGAACGGTCACCCAAATAGATGGACGATACCAGATGCTGTACTAATACAATTGTCGTCCTGAAGATGAGCACAATAGTGCTCAAAACATGTACAGGAATGTAATAAATGTATGAAAATAAGGAATTTATGCATCAAGTTGGTAAAAAAAAAAAGACTATCATTAGCGAGCAGAGTGTGGGATCAGGATTAGAGAGTCCTTACACCAAAGCAAGGCGTGTCCACAGTTTCTCGATGGAGGAACGGCCTTCAGATATGAAAGAAAGCCAGTAATATATTAAATTAACTTTCGTTTACGGCTGAAAAGAGGCGGTCCTCCAGCTTAGAGTTTGGACTAGGTGCCATCATCTCCTCTCTTTTGAAAGTTACACTGTTAAGAAACATTTCACTTGACCTCGAAATGTGAGTGAAACATTTGTCGGCCTACAACACAAACAGTTTAAAAAGGAAATGAGTAACTTCATGATCTGTACTCCTCACCGAATTTTATAGGTGGGTCATATAAAAAAGAATGAGATGGGCGGGACACGTAGCATGTGCGGAAGATATAAGAGATTCATACAGGATTTTGGTGGGAACATCTGAAGGCAAGAGAATATTTGTGTGACCTAGGTGTAGGAATAATCTTACGCAGCGACTTAAGTTGGGCGGATCAAGTCAACTACACGGTGAAAAAGGCCTGGAAAGCACTACATTTCAAAATGCGAATAATAAAAAATGGTAATAGTAATACCAAAAGCTTAGCCTATGTGTCATTTGTACGTCCGATTCTTGAATATGGGGCCGCGTGCTGGGATCCGTACAGGGAGGGACAAATAAGTGCATTAGAAAAGGTGCAAAAGAAAGCGGCCAAATTTGCACATCATACGAACTGGAAAACTTTGGCGTCGCGTAGAAAGTTATCACGCATATGTGCCCTCTTCAATTCATACTCTGGGGAACGCGCGTCGAAGCCTATTGGTGACAGAGTACAACCGCCACACTATCTGAGCAGGGTAAATCATGAAAGGAAAATTACGAGTAGGAGGCAAAGGACGGATATAGGGAAATATTCATTTGTAAATAGAACCATCCAACACTGCAACCAGTTGCCGGCAGAAGTGTTAGGATTTCTCCCCTGCAAACCGATCACTTTTAAAAAGAGGGTAAGGAAAGTGATAATTGAGTTGAATTAAAAGGAAGTAAAGTGTGCTGAAAATCATAGAAAAGTGTAGAGAAGCGGAGTCTAGTGAAGTGAAAAGTCTAAAGTGAAGTGAAGTGAATGAAGCAAAGTGAAGTAGAATGAGGTGAAGTGAAGTGCAATATAGGGAAGGGGAGAGGGGGAAACGAGTCTTTATGGAAAAGGTTTATAGGAGTAGTAAGTGATGAGACGTGAAGGACGGGGGTGAAAGCGTGAGTGCACTAATGATTGGAAAAAAAACTGTTGGCGCCCTGCTCTAGTTCAAGGGAACATATAAGAGAGTAGAAAATTAATTCTATTTATGAAATAAATGCCGGTGAAACTATTAGATTCACGTTTACTATTAAACACATATTATGTAATTTTGTACACTAATCCTGATGTGGTATTTGTTCTTCTTATTAATTTCACTGTTCAATCCTATAATATTAAATATTAGCAACAGTTGGTTTCTCCTTACAGAACAGAAACTTATATTGTGCCTGTATGGATCGAATGTCAAATTGCTTCATTTTAACACTGTAGCTTGTGTATGGTACTATTATCACCACTATGACAATAAAATTGTTGTAATTTCCCTTTGCAATATAATTGTAATGGTTATGGTTTCAACACAAATGAATTTACAAAAATGTTAACACGTTGAAATGCACACGACACCTTCTACACGTATAATTGTTTGATGTAATTCAAATGGTAACCTTGTAGTAGTACGATTTGCGACTGCCTCAAGCAGTTCGCGATCTATACGTCTGATTGGATGCTAAACCGAATGGTGACTAATTACGAATGTTATTAACACGAAGATTGCGAGTTGTCGCGGCACTGTAACGCACTCGTTCACTTAATACAGCTTTCCCTTTGAAAGCTACTTATGTGGGTTGATTCTCCCTTATGGAGAATGCAGGCTTCCACGCGTCTGCTTGAGCGCGAAGCTGGTCAGTGTATTGTGTCGGACGCACGGTAGCTGTACTGATGCACACTGCTCTACTAGAACAAAGGAGAATGTTCTCGAAGCTTGTGGACGCCCGTGACGTCACCGTACCTCGTGATGGTTACATCATCCTTAAGAAGTAGCAAGACTTGTACTATATGGTGCAATTAATGTTACGCCTAGTGTTCGCAACAAAGATACAACTATATAAAATTTGTCCTTAGCGTAAACAAAAGAATTACAAGAAAATGTACAGAGTACTCTCTTACTTGGGTGTTTTTACCTTTGTACATATTGTATTCTAATTTGTCTGTTGTGTATTGTTGCTAGTTTTAAGTTGTCTTTTGAGTAATTGTTGTTGGTTGACCGTGTGTATTGTTGTAGTTGTCTTGTGTATATTGTTGTCATCTTATGTGTGTATGTTGTACTGTGTGTGTATTGCTGTTTTTTTTTTACTTTAAATGCTGGACTGCTGGCTAGAAGTCAGAATTCGGAAGGTCCTGCGAACGGCCACCTCGACACAGGTTTTTCTTTGTTTCCCTGTGGCTAAAAACAAATGCTGAGATTATTTCCAAGATTCGAAGTCGCCACTACATGCTTCTCATGTAGCCCTCCCGATTTAAATGTAGTAGTAACCAATTTCATGTTTTGTTTACATGTAAAATAACCACTGCCACCGGGTAACAACACAATTGCAGTAAATTATTATTATTATTATTATTTGTAGGACAAATGTTGTTGGAAGACGCTCATTGTGTGAGTGTACCACACACTCGACCCTTACCATTTCGAATGTAACTTACTCTGTTGGAGCATTATCTAAATCGAATGTGATAATAAAAGCCAGTAGCAGTAACAATAACGCACACGAGTGTCAACTATGTAACATTTTGTGTGGAGTAAAATTTTATGTTGGCGGGGGGGGGGGGGGGGGGGGGGGGTTTTTTTTTAAAATAAAATGTGGTGAGAGCAG
>Ga0123354_10017717_pt1 | contig 11161 bp, 5 predicted proteins | sample TergutLab28metaG_2_FD_97872 | JGI IMG/M metagenome (GOLD analysis project Ga0123354, IMG submission 97872) | Labiotermes labralis P4 segment gut microbial communities from Petit-Saut dam, French Guiana - Lab288 P4 | ecosystem: Host-associated > Arthropoda: Insects > Digestive system > Gut ... | reverse complement strand
TGTAACGAGAAGTTGAAAGAAAAATTTGGAAACTATACCAGGAAAACACTCGACAGATTCACTACAAAAGACAGCTATACTTGGAACATCACACATAATACGGAAAGTACTGCAATGTGAAGCTTGAAGCCTGAGTGGTGGGGATCACCGCTGGTTTAAGAGAAGTACCAGGAAGAAATGCCTGTGACAGGAGACATACATATCGTATAATAATAATAATAATAATAATAATAATAATAATACAATTACTATTATAGCAAAAAGACGCAACATTTTATATCTATGCAGTGGAAGTAACCTTTCTCTTTCTTACTCCGTAGTTCTTCCAAGTGGCCTATTCTAGAGCAAAATGGAAAACAGTGGCAAACAAACATATGTTTGTAAATGTTTTGAGACTTGTCTCATCCGTACGCTTTTTCCTGTAGCTTTTATTTAAACTTTTTAATCGCAGTTTCCTATAACAAATATTCAAAGACCGAGTGCCCGCTTCAGAGTAAACATTTGCAATATGCATTATTGTACAAAGTCCATCCGGTTAAAGCTGTTTAGGGAAATGACTGCTGTTTATTGTGATAGTAATAGAAGTACATAAACACAATTCTTCTGTCGCTTGATGATAAATCGCCCGGTAGTGCACATTCAGTAACTACAGTTATTTTCAAGGACAAGCCTTCTACCGAAATAAATGAGAACTTTTTCTTACAATAGTTTCCTCACAACAGAATCCACGTGTGTGTGTGAAAAATGGATCAGTGGTTAATATAACGTCGAAATTCTCACTCTTCCCCTGTACTTTTCTGTATTATTGGAATTAGCTTTGGTGGAGGAATGCTGGATAAAATTTTTGTGCCTGTTAACAGTGACACGTTTTTATCGCCATTATTGTAAAGACAGTAACGTGTTCTTCCTAGTGGTGAGACAGTTCTTCGTATTCCAAACGTCTTCTTCTTCTTCTACTTCTTCTTCTTCTTTTTCTATGGCACTACAGTCCAATGGGGACCTTCGCCTCCTAAATGGAATTCTAGTCACCGTATTCCAAACTACTGTTTTATAATTAATTCAAGGATCTCGCAAGAAATGTTTCAAGCCCCGCCTGGGAACAACCCGGCTGGAGTTTGAAAAAAATCATGGCGATTTATATCTTTTCACTTTCCTAATAGTAGTGTTAGCCTCAAAGTAACTAGTTTCAGGTATTAGTGGTCCGGCTGTTTGTATTTCAGTCTGCCTGATGCAGTTAACCCACAAACATTCAGTAATTTAACCTCTTAAAGCCTACTGGTCACGTGATGCACCAACAGGTTCAACATTCAACAACTGTACGCTCTGCCCACACTGTATTTGTGTGTTTTGTATTTATCTGAGAACAAACAGCGACTTGTGCCACTTACAGCATAAACTGATTAGTTTTTATAACCGAGATTAAAAGTGTTTACAGCGCGGTAAATAAAGCAGTCTGCCATTCGTCTTTAAAGGGTTAATGAAGTGATTCTTCCGCCCGTTTAAAAGACTGTGGATATCCGAGAGCAGATAGCCCTTTTCGCCCTTTGATGAAAGTTCTAGACTGGAAACCCTTCTTAAATTTATTCCCGTCCCTGACGCCCTCTCTCACACCGCCCGTTAATAATACTCTGTCTTTCTTGATTTCAAACTTTCGCCGTCGGCACATAAAATTCATACGCCGGGGAATCGCCCCAAAAGAAATGACACAATACCGTATCTTCTATGCCCACTCTTGCATTTAGATCTCCCAACAAGTTTTCGCGTGGTGCTTAAGGAATTGATCCAATACACGCTGTTAATTCCTTGCAGAAGCTCCTGTACTTAGTTCGGACATATACTTTCCGAACAAATAACATCGCAGAAGACCCTCCATAGACCTATTCGAAATTTTGTGACTAACAAACTCACTTTACTGTCTTGATCGCTGATATGATTTCCTATGTACGATAGATCCTGTTCGTAATTGATGATTCTGGCACCAGTTCCTGCGCAAAAATATATAATCTATTGCTGGTTCATTCCATCCTTGACCCTTCTTTACCTCCTGGGAGCGCATTAAAGTGTTTATTAATTAAAAATCAACACTACACTTTTACCACTGTAAGATTATTTAAATGTGGTTGTACGTCCACCAATCTATGTATTTACCGTGCATTCCTGACCACCATTTCCATCTTATCAGTTCAGCCACTGGCATCTTCTTAATCATTTGCATTTACAATTTCTGTAACACTGATCGACCACTTTACGTAACTGACAAACATTTGGGCCTGAAATATATGCCCTACTGCAAACTACTGTAAGATATCCTTTCGCTGTTTACTGTTGATATCGGAGGGAAGAATTCCGCCCATTATTAAATTCTTTGGTATTATTCGAGAAAATGCAACATGACGCACTGTTTTAGCTGATACAGTTACCGACCATGTACGGTTAACAGTTTAGATGCGATGCAAAGCAACGTGCTAACAAAAACTTACCTAGCAGAAACACCATGCCGAAGGCCGTATCGGTCTTGATCACGCGCTCCGTGCACTGACACACACAGACTGTCAATACAGGACGGCCTGACACACAGATGTGTGTGTCGTTGCCTGAAAAGCGCTGACTTCACGTCAGTGACTAACGTAGGAAACGTTTCAAACTGCTGGATACAGAATGTATTAGTCAACCTCAGAACACGCCGAGCCATTCTGTTTCTCCAGCTGTTTTGAATCTTTCACATTTCTAATGATTATGAACAATGACTCATTTTCTTACGGATGCAATTCCCAACCACTGTTGTGTGCAGGACACTAATGTGGGTTGAGCCCTCGGCAAATGCTCTCAACCCTTGTCTGCAAGTCTGAGTATTTTTTCTGTGGGTCAAAGCAGCAAAGCCGACTTTGCTGCTTTTTCCGAAGTCCAAACCACTGTTAACTGCGGGACACTAATGGGGGTTTACACCTAAGGAAAATTCTGTCAACCCTTATCTACAAGTATGAGTATTTTTTCTGAAACTCAAGACTATAAAACGAGTGTTGCCTTTCTCCGAATGTCGCCCCTACTCATAACGCGAGCCTTCAATTAAGACAATACAGAAAAGCATGCAAACGCAAGTTTAGTATATAATGCATTAAAAGGTGCTTCTCAATACGCGTACCACTGGTGGTACTCGGACGGTTGCCTGGTGGTGTATGAAGAAATATAGACATTTTTGCAATAATTACAATCTAGAAACGTTAATTTCACTATTAAAATTATTTTAAATGTGATGAAATGTAGAGAAAAACTTTGATACATTGTATATCACGACACTATTTCATTTATCGAATATAAATACAAACTCTTCTGTGTCGTAGCAACTGCGAAATTTGAGGTTCCCACAGCGAACTTCTCGGAAGACCAGTGCCGTGGAAGTAGGCATTAATATTTGCAGTAGGCCTACCTAGAGGTAGGTGTACATGTTTTGCTGACCGTGCATCTCAGTATTATCTTAATAATTAGCCAACTTAATGCAAAAGTTCTTGTTTTATAATAAGTTTATTATATGCCTCTACATGTTTCGAGCACTATGTGCTCATCATCAGGGTCAAAGTTGTGTTATAGAGCATCTGGTATCATCACACCTGTAGGTGGCCGTCCGGTGCGCAGGTTGAGAGAGGACTGGTTGTAATGCATTCCAACCAGTCCTCTCTCAACTGCACGGGACGGCCACCTACAGGTGTGACCATACCAGATGCTGTGTAATACAATTTTGACTTGGGAACTTACCCATTCTGGGTTTCAGGTAGCAAACACGTTTCCCGCGTGGGTGTCTCAAAGACAGTATGCAGCTGCCATGGCTGCTGCTAAATTTAATTCCAAACTTTCCTTTTGAAGTGTTCTGTATATAAACATGGCTACTTGGATGCAGACTAATTGTGACTTACAAGAAACCCCAACTGTCTGATTGCATTACCTTATTTACTTCAAGGAGCAGAGTCCTTCTTGAAACGCAACTGGTTCTCAGCTTCTCAAGACGTTCCCTGAATTTTATGAAACCTGAAAGTTCCTTACCGTGTTTACAAGAGCCCGTCACCTGTCCCTATTCTGAGCCAGATTAATTCAGTGCATGCCCTCATCCCACTTCCTGAAGAACCATTTAATATTATCCTCCCGTCTACGCCTGGATCTTCAGAGTGGTCCCTTTCCCTCAATTCTCCCCACTAAAATCCGATATGCACCTCTCCTCTCCCCTTACATGTTACATGCCCCGCCCTTCTCATTCTCCTTTACCTAATTACATTAAATACAAAAATCTTATTCGTAGCCTATATAGCGTTTAAGAGTGGGGGAGTTCTTTACTGTCTGATCCAGACGGCCAACAGAGGTTAGATTCGTTGCAGATAGTAACCGAAAAGTGTCTGGCGGCTAACTTCGCACTCTGCATTCAGGAATCTGCATTTAAATTTCTGATAATCTCGCTCGGTTACTCATGGCACATGAAATGGCCAACCACGGCCACAGTAGTTCACATCAACATGATTATTAAAGTCATATTTAAGCTCTCTTTTAAATTCATTTTTCTCCCCGTTCTCTAATGCAAGGTCAGCGTGTGTTTCAAAACATAGAGGGAGACAACGAGGAGTTAGTATACTTTCCGATCAGAAGGGAAGAGCCATAACATGGCATGGCACCTGAAAGTACAGATATGGTGACCAAAATATTTCACTGGTTACTATATTATCAAAACCTTTCCCGCACTTTAGCTCAGCGGCCGTTTCTCACGCATGAGTCTTGTTCAGTGAAATCGTTATGCTCATCACCAGTGTCGCAGATCGAATTTGATCCCGAGATGTGAATAAACATATATACTACTTGTTCTTTTCTTAGGCCGCAAGACTTTGAACTTGTCAGTTGAGCCAGCGTGTTCAATAATTACATAGTTGAGGCTGCCACATAAATGTAATGCTAAGAGCTTTTTGGTTTTTACGCCATAAGCTTAGAAACGGCGTGTCGTGTTGAGACATTATATACATTAAGACAGAAGTAAGAGAAGACACGGTTCAAGGGTGTTTAAATAACCGGTGCTGATAAAAATGTTTTTCGCTGACATAAGTAACGGAAGTACGAAAATAAATTCATAATGTGGATGTACACACTTAATGGCCATTACTTTTAGGACCATGACTTCTTTAAAGCGCCGATACCTGACCCGGGGGCAATCTGTACTTTAATGGCCATTACTTTTAGGACCATGACTTCTTTAAAGCGCCGAGACCTGACCTGGGGGCAATCTGTACTCTTATTCGAAGGCCGTCGGGGGTTATTTTTGTGGGTGAAATAGACCACTTGTCTCTTTGGTACCAAGCTCAGAGAGTATGTGTAGCCATTCTGGTATTCCCCAGTTAACTTCGTGGCTAGTCCTTGATTAAGCTTCCGGGTAGCTTTATCAAATCAAGAAGGATGAGTTGGATTGGATATTTACCACGGATTCATTCAAACTTTTGGTCCAAAAATTCTTAAGGGAAAGACCGCACGGTAAATGTAAGTCCATAGACGGCTTACTCAATTGATATTTTTTGTATATCAATAATTATCCAACGAGATGCAAAACAAAGTAGTCTATTTATTGTTCTGCAGCTACCTCCCTTCGACGTGGCCACGTCGGAGGCTGTAGTTACAGTTTTGTGTACTCCTGATGATGGGTGTGATTGACACCCGAAACATGTAGAGTGAACTTGCAGAATAATAAATAGACTGCTTTGTGTTGCATCTCGATGGACAGTTATTAATATAGATCAGCGATGCACGGAACCATAAACATAAAAAAGATATTTTTCGCAGTCAGTAAGCGAAAATGCTGGGACAGTTTTTTTGTTGTTGTTGTTGTTAATATCACGAACATTTCCTACCCAGTTCAGTGCGAAGGCTTAAAAAAAAAAAAGGAACCTTTTGAGATAGTGTAGTGATCATTAAAAGCAGAATACAGTGACCTGCACCATAAACACTATTATTGTGTGATAAAAACAGGGCACAGTATTAGTACAGTAATCACCGCCAACAAAGGCAAAAAAATGCGTCATCAGCAAACAAAACTAAACAGGTAGAACCGCTGGGCGACGCCTGAATGTAATATTCATTTAGCAATTTACGTCAGAGCAAAATAGCTGGTTATTCTTAAGACTAGGTGTTATTGTAATTAAGCGCCGATATGTCGTTTAATAATAATAAAAAAATACTTCACAATTCGCAAATAATTATATAATCTGGCTTAACTATGCGTTTTGTATTGTACAAGGCCACTTGATATATTAAGAATATGAGCTTGCTTTCCAACTGGGCAGATCCGGGTGTCTTTGAGTGAGCGTACTGAAATTGTTACAGCAGTTACGTATCGAAGCACCACGTTCTTGAAGTTGCCATCAAGACGCAAAAACAAGCCTTTGTTAAGGAACTACCTGTTTGTCATGTGGTTTACCTTATCAGCACGTCTGAACATCTTCCTGTTTAATTCCCCACTTCAAAAGCAGCTTTTTATAAAAAGGCAAATCCGCTGTAGGAAGGGTTTCTTCTCTTATCTGTTGCATTGTGTTTTGTGTGTTACACACATTTTGTTTAACCTGCAAAGTGACAACTGTAAACTACGGTAGAAGTTTCTTCTTCATTACTGGGGAAACAGAAAATCTCATTGTAGTGTTTACTGTGACAGACAAAAACTCCAAGCACATGCGTTCCAACTGAGAAATATTTTGCACAATTTTTTTCATAAAATTAACCTGTTTTTTTTTCTGTGTCACTTTTCCAAAAACTCAGACAGAAGGTTTCCGCAGACCACAAACAATTGGCTGGCGTCTATAACTGTGGATATTAGGAAAAGCCAGTGTTAGCTTCATCGTGTCTGTCTGTCTGTCTGTGTGTCCGCTGAAACAACTTGACCCCCAATGGACAGGTTTTCGCAACACTAACACTGCGGATTTTTACTGAAATATTTCGAGAAAATTTAAGTTTGGTTAAAATGGAGGAGAAATAATAGACTATTTACATGAATAGGCCTATCTAGCTAAGTTTATCATGCTATCTGGCTGAATTCGTGTTGGGTTAAGAAGTTTTAGATAAATTTTATTGTGAAAATCAAACACATTTCATGTGAATTCCCCCCCCCCCCGAAAACCATGCAGTTTACGAGACAATTACAAGAAATAACGACAGCGAGAGAGGCCAGGAAATAATTATCTATCCATAGATTTTTGTGGTGTGACGTAATAATCCACTCGCGTATTATTCTCGTGTCTTTACGTCTTGTTCCTATGCAGTTACGTTTCCTTCTTGCGACTTACACGATACAGAATTAAGGAAAGTAAAACCCTGCACTTATTATGTCCAAGAACAAGAAATTTGGTATGTAACTAGGGTATGAATATAGCTGCATATTGTGTACAATTTTTTAAGCCAACGATGAAGTTTAGACTGGGTGAAGTTCTGAAGTAATGTATGACCGAATATTTTGACATAGATGAAATCAGCGTGAGTGTATAAATATTTTTTTTTCGAAGAAATATAACAAGACCCTAATGATTATAATGATAATAGAATGTGATAAAATAAGTGCACGTTTGTGAACACCACCACCACCACCACCACCACCAAGGAATAGAAGTGTGGCGAAAATAGTCTAAAAGTGCAGTGAAGTGAGGTGAAATGGAGCTGTAGGAAATTTAAACGGGATTAAGCTAAATAAGAGGTTAGTGAAGTGTATTTGGGTGAGGCTTAAATGAGAGGAAGTGAAGTGCCGACAAGTATAATGAAGTGGAGTGAAGTGTAGTTGGGTGAACTGTAGTGAAGTGGAGTTTAAGGTCTTAGTAACAGGGTGTCTACCATTATTAGAATATATATAGATCACGTGAAGTTTGCTGCTTATATGGCTTTTTCATTTATCACATGTTCTTTTGGTTCCATTTTTTATCATTGTGTATATATGGTTGTATGTTTTGTATGCTTCTGTTTAATTTTGTAAATTATGTATTTTTATTGTTATGTTTATGTATTCTTAGTGTTATGTGTATGTATTTTTATGTTTGTTCTGTCCTGTATATTGCTTGTGTGTAAATGTGTACTGTACTACTGCCACCGGGTGTCAACCCAACTGCAGTTAACAAAATATATCAACATCAACAAAGTAACAAACAGCGTGATCACACTGTGTTTAAATATTATGACCATCTCAGAAGGGTCCACAATTCGCAGTTCCTAGTGGGATTTATGGTACGTTATACATATACAGGGGTGCTGATAAGTCCTTAGTCCGACCAGGAAGGAAACAAGCTAATGTTTCCGTCAGAATGGCGTGAATTTCCTTCGGCGCCTAGACTTGCAAAAAAAAAATTGATGACAGCTCGCGTCCCGATGTTGAAATCGCGCGTGTCCCTGACATGCTTCCGAGCTTGTTTCCTTCCTGATCGGGCTAAGGACTTATCAGCACCCCGGTATTTTCTGTTTTGTCATAAAGGAAAATAGCTTAATTATCACAGAAGGAAACGTTCAAAATAGATAGTGGGGAGGGTTGCTGCTTCTTGCGCTCTCCCTATATACATGTATGTTTTAAATATGTTTGAACCAACGTGGGCTGATACAGAACTGTCAAGAGGGACACAATATTGCGATATTAATGACGGGAAAAATTGAAGTTTGTTACAGATTCTTTCTATAATCAGTCAGAACATATGATTGGGAAGGTTCCTATCCACGTGTAGCACAAAATAGGTCAGTATTCACGTATAGTCGACATTAACACGATTTCTTTCAGTGTCGGAGATAAAGAAAGAAGACAGGCGCAGTGAACATGATAATTCCTGACTTGGAAGAACCACTGCGATGCTCTACACAAACGATCATAGAAAGGGTGAGTCTTGTCATTTACTTCACTGCTGATAGCGTGCATATTCTATGGTGTAAATGAAATTTTTATAGGGATATTTGGCGAAACATAGAGCATGATTGAAATTGTCGGGTCCATTCTGTCGTCTCACGCCCCCGTCATGCGATTTTTAACATAAAGCACTGCAGCGCGAGAAGTCCTCACAGGACTGCACAGCTGAGGATTAACACACTGACAGAATTACACACCTACAAACTCAACAGCCATATTCATATTCGTCCTGTCAACAGAAGGATTTGCAGTCGAAATGTCGTCCTGCAATTTTCGTGACTGCTTAGCAAGATCAGGTGAAAGCTACGATCGGTTTTTGGTGGTGTGAATGTGTATGCATAGCCTGTTTATCATTAAAATTGCGTCTTCCATTCGAATCATTTCCGGATGTAATTGAAATTTAAATGAAAAGAATCGTAAACCCTCGTATCCACCCGAATTAATACCAGAAAATTTCTGCACTTGTGTTTTTTGACTATTTTTGCCTTCAGACTGCACACAAATTAGAAATGCATTGGTCGTTGAAATATGCATGTAGCCGATTCCTTAGGGCTAAAACACAAGATAAATTTCGTAGGGGCTCTTCACCAGCTGTGACAGTTTCATCACTACTGGTTTCTTAACATTTTGAAGACTGGTAGTCTCTACCTCACAGAGAACATACTCAGTGTCTTATTACAAAGAACATCTTGCTGATGTTGTATGGGGTATTAATCGATGTTCATCTTGAGAATAATACGAACGAATAAATACATTGTGTGGTATAGTGCAGTTCCTTTATATTATAACAAGTGTTACGTATAGTCTTCGTTTTAAAAGGAACATAAATTGGTGTGTATGAGACGAGGGTGCAGAGCTTACCGGACGGAATAAACGGCCAAAATCACACAAACTCTTTATCAAACAGGCTTAACTCGGTAGTGGGCGGTCAGCTAGGAGGGGCCAGAAAGGCGGATCGTGTAGAAGACCAAGACGTGCATACTCAGTTTCGGTCGCAAAGGCCTAAACAGAAAACCTGACGTGGAAGACCTAGGTGTAAACGGGAAGATGACATCACATAACAAGCGTGTGCGTGCGTGAATTGGTTCTGTCTCAGGACAGTGTCTCCTGTATGCGCGTATCCATTTTATTCTGAACCGATTATAACTGGCCAAAAACTTAAAATTTCAGACTCCTTGAAGCTCAGTTAGGACACTATTGTCTTATAGCTTAGTCCTGATATCGTATTTCCTATAAATACAGTGATATGAATGTTAAGAACAGGCAATGTAACTACACTGCGTATGTAAACCAATCAATATCATCACCGCCTACATCATTGAAACCTTTTAAAGAGTTAACATTATGCCTTAAATATGGGTTTTCCCTGTACGATTAGCAAATGATAAGTTTTTTATCTTCGTATTGTCTTCAGTATATTAACATACACAAGTCACCATATATGGTTGATGTCGGAATATTTAGGATTATACGATAGTGCGGCCACATTCGCAAATGTAGAATGCATACAAAATTTCGGAGATGAACCTGCTGAAAAACTACGGTTTTTACGACGGAAAAGATTGGAGGATAATATTAAGATGGGTTTTAGTGAGGTAGATCGAGGGAATGGGAATTTTATAACTGTACGCGTCAGAGCAAAGAGATATTGACTAGCCAGCCAACCAACCAACCAACTAAATATTAACTATAGGGGAAAAATCTTTCTTGAGAAGCTACGAGTTTCTCAACTAACCAAGAAATTCCCAGTATTTATTGTCACCGGAAGGTTCATTACCATGTTTACAAGAGCTCCCAACTTCTCCCTACCTTCAGCCAGACGTACCCCTACTCGTGACTGAAATTTTGGACATGATCCATTCAGTCAGACTAAAACACAATTTACGGATAGTTGAATAAAGAGAGACCAACTTGATGTCACTTGCTTTTATATTTCATTATTTAATGCTAACATGTTTCGGATGTTAATTCATCAATCCTCAGGAGCTTGCGACTTATTTGTTGAGTTATTTCATGGTTTGTATTGCCCTGGTTGTATTGCTGTGGTATCCGGATGCAGGCTGAAGCACTAGTGCTTCAGCCTGCATCCGGATACCACACCACCACAGCCAAACCACAACGTAACACCAACACACATCGAACCAGAGGAATACAACCCATGAAATAACTCAACAAATAAGTCGCAAACTCCTGAGGATGGATGTATTAACATCCGAAACATGTTGAGCATTAAATAATGAAATAAAAAAGCAAGTGACATCAAGTTGGTCT
>Ga0123354_10017714_pt1 | contig 11162 bp, 5 predicted proteins | sample TergutLab28metaG_2_FD_97872 | JGI IMG/M metagenome (GOLD analysis project Ga0123354, IMG submission 97872) | Labiotermes labralis P4 segment gut microbial communities from Petit-Saut dam, French Guiana - Lab288 P4 | ecosystem: Host-associated > Arthropoda: Insects > Digestive system > Gut ... | reverse complement strand
CTTCTATGCTCAACATGTTTCGGACATTAATACATCCATCATCAGGAGCCTGCGACTTTTCTATTGTATCACCACATTGGTCGTGTGTTCTTGTTTCGAAGTGTGTTGGAGTTTCGGTGTGGCTGGGTTGGGTGATATCCGTGTAGCAGTTGTGCTTCAGCCTGCTGCACGGATAAACTTAATAACTAGTGACATCAAGTTGGTCTCTTATTCTTCAGCTGTAAGTGAAGTATATTTGACCAAAAATGCTAGTGTTCAGGTTTCTTTTCCTCGCCTGCTCATAACTCGTATAAAATTAATACTGAGATCTTCGTTCTTCTGGGATGTTACGCAGTGTAGATTGGTAGTTAGTTTACCGACATTCCGGGACAACTTATCGGTCCCATCTTTAAGGATCAGGCAGTCTCTTCTGCTTGACCCATGGAGATGGAACTCATTTACACCGCGGCGAAAGACTGCATTCACCCATAAACTAATGTTAAGTAACATAGAGCGTGAAGAAGATATTTGATTTGATTTAGCGTCTTGTTGTCGCGTTGGCGACTGTCAAATAATTAGGCTGATAAGCGCGCCAAGTTTCACATTTTTTCGATCACGCTTTGACTACGTCGGTTGCTGTAATTTAAAAAATGGCAGAACGTTGTAACAAGTACAGTTCTTGTCGTTATCCTCTATTTTCGTTTGACTGCAAAATGTGTGAGGGTGGCAGGACCTTCTGCTTAATATTATTTTGCACGTAGAATTAATGCCATTATTCAAAGAAGGATAATTTTTTTTACCGATAATACGTCGTACCGATACCGGTGGCCGTGCGGTCCGTGACGTGGGACTACAGCCGCTCGCTTGCTGGGATTGCGGTTTCGAATCCAGCCGGGAGAATGGATGTCTGTCTGTTGTGCATGTTATGTGGTGTCAGAAATCTCTGTGTCGGGCTGATCACTCGTCCAGAGGAATTCTTTTAATAAAACCAATTAGATGCACTAATTTCTCCAATTTATTTTTTGAATAAAACTCTACTTTATTATTATTATTATTATTACTGACTGACTGACTTACTTACTTACTTACTGCAATTAAGTTGTCACTCGGTGGCAGTAGTTCTTACACTACTAACACAAAAATAAGAATAAATATACATAAACGAAACCATACAAAAACACAGTACAAACACTACAAAACACAGCAAATTCAAGGACACGTATTACCAAAACACCCACACATACACATATCCACACATTACAAAACAAGTTAAAACAACCACAGTACAAGATACACACCAAATGAAATAGTCACAATACATTCAAGTACCCTCAGCATAAGGTCACCCTAATGTACAAGTACATGCACCATTCCAGCCATAGGCACCACACAATGTTTCCAAAGTTGTCACACAATCAGCCCTTGTAGGGTACCGACATGTTGATGTGGTGGCCACGACCATTATCAGGATTGTTTTTATTGTAGGAACCACCCCGTTGTGTTATTGAATATTCAAAAAGTATTTTATTCAGCCACAACACAACGTCAATATAGGGTCAATAATACATAGTTTTGGCTGCATGTTTCGGTTCCATTAAAACAAGTATTGGCCTGAGGATGGTTTGATGAAACCAAAACGTGCAGCCAAAACTATATATTATTGACTATATATAGATATTTTGTTGTGACTGCATAAAGTAGTTTATAAATCATGAAATTCAACGTGTACCTTAAGCACTGCTGATAAAACCCTTTGTCTTGTTATACGCCGACATTAAAATCCACGTCTCTTTAGTGTATAACACGACACACAGCGGTGTTTAGGTACAAGGTGAATTCCCTGATGAAGGTGGTGGCCATCACCGCAACATGTCGGAATATGGACTGATTGTGTGAGAACTTCAGAATCAACTGTATATATGAAACATATTAGCTTTAGATTAAGTTTATGGTGCTTATTGTTCAAAATCATTAGACAAATAACTTAATAAAATGCACGAAATGAATAACAATAATCATTACACGTACATCAAAATTATTAAATTTGAGATTGTCCATAATTTTTCCCTGCTACTAACGCAATGAAATAAGCCGGGTCTAGGGTAAGGCCTTGATGATCCAGAGCTCGAATGCCGGCAGCAGAAAGAGACTTATGTCTTCTACGTCAGTGTTTCTCAACCGCCGGGCCGCGGCCCGGTACCGGGCCCTGGCATCAATTATACCGGGCCTCGAGAGGTTCTGGAATTTGTCATTTTAGTTTTCTAAGCAGTTTTCATGAATAAATGTTTTGTAGTGGAAATATTCTGAGGAGGAAAATATTCGTGAATGTGTCGAAAAATTCAGACCCAGATGTTGGCCCTAGGAAGCTACAATATGCTACAATATTTCATTAGTCCAGTGACTGATAACTAATTTAAATGTAATTTTATATTTGCCAAGCACCGTATAAATAAGTGTACTAATACTCTTGATGATTATGCCATAATTAATTTTTAATACTTATGTTAGTTTAATGTATGAACTTAAAAAAATTGGAAAGGTATTTAGGAGTAAATTTGTTGGGACCGGGCCCTCTTCTTATGGAAAAAGAATTTACCGGGTCGCGGTCTCACAAAGGTTGAGAAACACTGCTCTACGTGAAACCCATACTGGATCCGGAGCCACACAGCCTCGTATTCAATGGGTATCGGCGTCTCTTCCGCAGAAGTTAATTGCCGGGAAGTGAGGGCGACCTCTCACCACTTCCAAGTGCCGAGGTGAAGAATGAATGGAGCTGCATCTCCGCTTCCCCTCTACGCTTGCATGGCGTGTACAGGCGAAACTTAACCGTTGCCCTTTACTATATATTTTCTGATGCCTTTACGGATACTTAATGGTTGTACATTATAGGTTACTGTGATATGATTGTGCGTTGTCGAAATGGTAAAACGAATTCAAACGTACAAGCAAGACCACTGACACATGTCTCAATGTTCCTTGACAATGCACACGAGAGCCCTCTTTTATGAAAATTACGTCGCCTTGCAATTGAAAAATAAACGTTGTTTGCATTCTCTATGATCCATGAGAGGCACATGTGATTTTTTGACAGGCATTTATTTCAAACATTTATTTTAGGATAGAACCCAGTAATAAATTTTCTGCTTTCATTCTATCAGTATAATCGAATATTTTAAATTCTTCTTGTGTGTAACTTTGATTTGCTATTATGGTATAAACATCAAAGAAATTTACAATATTTTCGAAAAAATTATTGACTGTCTTTACATTACTGTCTTCTCTTTCATTCTGGCGACGAAGCATCTTGGTAAATTTCTACCAATCTGTAGGGCATCACAATCTGAATGCCGGCAGTCTTCATACTCTCCGTGAGAGCTTAAAATGTGAGTTTTCTACCTTTCTTTCAAGACCCTCTCCTTTACTAGGAACGACTTGACAAATGTGTGTAACGCTCATTCATGTCTTCCCTCGGGGCAACTCGTGGTCTTTGCTTAAAGGTAAATTTGTCTCATGGCTACAGAGATCCATCATTTTTAATGTCTACAGAATTGTGGGGTTGGAATATATGCCATAGTGCATGCGTACTGAAGTGTTTCTCTTGTTGTCCTTGTTTCTCATCTATCAATAAACTGGATGAAGTTAGTGCAGTGTGATGGAAAATTGTTGTCTGGGTCAAGGTAAACATAGCCCCTTTAAAAAGACAAGTCTCTGGAGGAAACAACGTAATTGGTCTTCTGATTTCTTTATTTTCGACGCCTGTATACCATTGCGTCATTCCCCACTGCTACGATAGCAGGGAGAAATAAAATTTAGGATTCTCTTCTTGTGTTTGGGTAACGGCAAGATTTGTGCCTGTTGGACTTTCAGAAACATGAAAGCGTGTGAAGCGAGAGGTCTTCGCACTTCTGGGATGTTACGCAACGTACGCTGGTAGCCAGCTCCATCCTACGCTGCGTAACATCCCGGAAGAGCGAAGGTCTCGACTGAACCTCGTCGGAAGACTGAAATTTTCGCGGAATTTGGTGTCGTACACGGATAACGTCTACACCGTAAAAATAAAAATAAAAAAACAAAACGATTATGTATTGTCAATTTTTTTTATTAAATATGTGGGAATCGAAGTTGAGGTTGAAGTTGAATCGTTGATGAAGATTAGAGATTTTTTGGTGTGACGCGGAATTGATTGATATTTGGCGGCGATCTCTTTCGAACCGTCGGTATTACACTACCAATCAACACAGGAGCACATCAGAGACGACTAGTCATTAACCGTGTAATAAAGTAATTTATTTAGTTAAATACAACAGTTAAATACAAAATTTCGTAATATACAGACATGGTGCAGTCAGTGAGTGCACACATTATGAGATCCCATATTGTTTAGAAACCATTGTGATAATATTAAAATTCAAGTTAAAAATCTCTTGACCGATGTATATTTTGAAATATGTGTAAAACCTCTTATCAGTACATTTAAATGTAACATTCATAGGTCCGTGCATCGCCAATATATTCTCAAAGTACAACCAACAAGATGCAACGTTTCTCAATTTTATTTATTTCTGTACGAGTAAGACGCACTACATGTTTCAGACGGGTTTTCCGTCCATCATCAGGAGCTCAAAACTGCACATACAGCGTCAGGTTTTTGTCAGACCGTTACTGCTACCTGCTGTTAGTCAGGCCAGGCCAGCAGCAGGTAGCAGTAACGGTCTGACAAATGCCTGACGCTGTATGTGCAGTTTTGAGCTCCTGATGATGGACGGAAAACCCGTCTGAAACATTTACGAGTAGAACGTCTTACAGAAATAAATAAATTTGAGAAACGTTGCATCTTGTTTGTTGTACTCTGAGAATATCCTATCAGACCATTAGTAAATTTATATTAAAATATTATGCTAGCTTATATATACTGCTCTTATCAAAACTTAAACCATCCCATTAACTACAGTCTATTTAATATGATGACGCGTTTTTTCTTATAATCTGTATCACTGACTGCGCTAAGGTATATTTTAAACGAAATGCAACTATCGGAAACTGCATTTAAGATGGCGCTTGTGCAGGCCAGAGTATGTGTAGGGCTGTATCCTTGTGTGGTGTCATCAGCAGAAAATCTTGAAACGTGTTATAAAATTGGTTCGTCATAAGCCATAAAGAATTCGAAAGAATTTTAAGAATTTCCTGCGCTTTTGTTAGCAATTTCACACACGAAATGTTGAAGGAAATTGCCCGTGTTTCAGGATACTAAAGAGTACCGTGATACATAGGAAAGTATCTGCAAACGCGGTAGTACTGTCACAGTCAAATATTACTTAATGAACTTCGTCAACAAAATTATCGATTCGAAAAGCTGTCCTGTTTTGTCAATTGAACAAGGGAATAGAAACCACTACAGATATGCGTCGCTTAACGACAGGGCTACCTTCTGAGAAATGCGTCGTTAGGCGATTTCGTCATTGTGCGAACGTCATAGAGTGTACTTACAGGAACCTAGATAGTATAGCCTACTACACATCTAGGCTATATGGCATGGCCTTAGGCCCCTAGGCTACAAACCTGTACAGCATGTTACTGTACTGAATTCTGTAGGTAATTGTAACACAATGGTAAGTATTATAATATTATACTATAATATCATAATCTTATTGGATTACTGTCGTATGTGCGGTCCGTCGTTGACCTAAACGTCGTTATGCGGCGCAAGACAGTACTTCTTTACATATGAAAGATTCCATTGACATTTATTATTATTTGTGCTTAGGTTGTGAACTTATTTTCATCTGGTAATTTACATCTGATAAAATTATCAGTTTAAATTTAAACATAAATTGTCACAGCTTGTTAAAAAAATACTTCCGATTTTAATAATTTTAAGACTGGCATTTAATATAAGAACTTACATATAAAATTAAATTTGTACCTCAAAGAGAACATAAAACATGTTTATTATAAAACAAGACAGGCAACGTGTGTGTAATGTAACATTGAGGCCCTTTCGTTTTTTTACTGTTGCCGAGGAAAAGCAATAATTATTGAATATTATTAGCGTGTTTGTGTCTATGTGGACTTAACTATCCGATATGGAATGGGCATGCGCCATATTGCCATCTGCGATCTGTCCTGTTGTACAATATTTTTCCACATTGTCCCAATAATGGCACGATTTTCGAAAAAAGAAAAGATTATAAAAGGCTTTTTTTTTAATTTTCTCTACAATTTCTGTCTGAAACATTCTTATTCTAAGAATAATTGATATGTGAACATAAATGTACACAGGTCTTCCTGTAAAGTGCCCTGTGCTCTTGTACGATGATCATAAAAACTGCATTTTCGTGACAGATTTCCGAAAAATACTTGTAAAAAAGAATTTGATGAAAATCCGTCCAGTGGGATTCGAGTTGTTCCATGCGGACGGACGGACAGGGGGGCACATGACAAAGCTACCAGTCGTACTTTGAAATTTTCTGGAAGACCCTAAAATGTTTAATGTCTTTTGGGTAAATCGCATCTCCAACTTGGGAGAAACACACGGAACACATTAAAGGAAACTTTCTTAGTGATTTAGCACATGGCAACTACACTTATCACTGGGCTTTAAAATGTCAAGTTTTCACGATGATTTTTATGTTAATATTGGCCCTGGTCTGTTTATTTTTGCACCGTATTGCAGTGTGTTGTTTTACCGACGTTCGTCTGCAACAGTATCACGACAAAGTGTCACTGGTCCCTATCCTAAATGAGTGAAGTTCACGTCCTACCACCTAGTATCTTAAAGTTCAATTTTAATAATATCCTCCCATCTACGATTGGGTCTTCCAAGTTTACTCTTTTATTTTCCGGGGTTTCAAACAAAACCCTGTAGGCATTTTGAAATTTTCTCCAATTTCCTTTTCAAACTTTCATCTTAGACAAAATGGCTTCCTCAACAACATATTCTCGAATATCCGCAGTCCGTGTCTTTACCTTAATGCAAGAGATTATATTTCACATCCACACAAAAAATTAGACCTATTTCAGAGAAGTATTCCTTCTAGTCTCTGGTGTTCAACATTCCGGAGAAGGAAAGTTTATTCCGTAGTTTACGTGTTCAAAATCCCGAAAAGCGTAATTTCAAGACACCGTCAGCTTTTGACAAAATGACATTTATTGTATAATGCCGCTGTACAAAGCGCCGTTGTTGGTATGAGATGAATGCAACGTATAGAATCTTGACATACAGGCGGGGTTTTGGTTTCCAAGTTGGAAGATATGTTTACATTGCTTACAGAGTGGATGCCCTTTAACATAAATAACTAGCTGGAGTAAAGCAATCCCTATACGGGCGTAGGAAGACCCAAAATTTTCTCGAGGTTGAAGCTCCCTGAATTTCTAGAAAATCGGCACATGAAGATGGAAATGTTGACAGTCCTATGCACCGGTCGTTTATATCCACAGGAGACAACACTGGTAAACATTTCTGTTAGAGGCTGAGTCGACCCCAGGGCCATAGTGCGGCCGGAGTAATTGTGTGAATGAAAATATAAACGACTACGCGTTGTAATATATATATATATATATATATATATATATATATATATATATATGTGTGTGTGTGTGTGTGTGCGCGCGCGTGTGTGTGTATGTATATTATACGATAACTACAGGAAAATGTATAACACTATTCCATATTATATCCCTTTCTCCGGTTTCCTAATTAATTTCGTTGCTATATGCCAGCTTTAATTGTTAACTTTCTGATAGTACTTACTTACTTACTTACTCACTCACTCACTCACTCCATGAAGCTGGGTCCTTCTTGAGAAGCTGACCGGTTCTCAGCCAGTCAAGAAATTCCCCGCATTTTATGGAACCCGAATGTTCATTACCGCAGTCACAAATGCCCGCCACCTGTCCCTATCCTGAGTCAGCTCGATTAAGTCCATACACCACATCCCACTTCATGGAGATCCATTAAATGTTATACTCCCATCTAAGCCTGGGTCTCCCAAATGGTCTCTTTCCCTCAGGTTTCCCATCCAAAACCCTGTATACGCCTCTCCTCTCCCCCATACGCGCTACATGCCCCGCCCATCTCATTCTTCTCGATTTTATCGTCCGGAAATATTGGGTGAGGAGTACAGATCATTAAGCTCCTCATTATGTAGTTTTCTCCACTCCCCTCTCACCTCGTCCCTCTTAGACGCAAATATTCTCCTCAACGCCCTATTCTAAAACACCCTCAGCCGACGTTCCGATGTTTCTAAGTGTTGGATTTCATTTTCCTGATAGTAGTTAGATTTTTAAATTTTCGACCAAAAAAAGTACGGGTTATCGTATGCGAGTACACGTTTTAATTTAGAATTTTCATTTTATCCGTTTACAGAAGACAGAAATAGAGTTCCATACTACATTGCCCTTCTCAGTGTCCATTTTAATTTGGCTTGTACGCATTGAGTAATCTTAATGACAAATGGACTGACATGTTGCTCTGGTACGCTAGGCAACTTTGCTTGTATTTGGTCTAAGCCATTTTCAGTAAATCCTCCTGAAAATCGCAATATAGATAAAGATTTTTTCTATCCGTGTCTGTATTTTAAACAGTTCTTGAAAATTAAACAACATACAAGTTTCTTTCGCACTCCGTTCCGTCAGAGGAACAGGATTACAGTAATTACGTATTCATATAGTGGGAGGGGCCTATGTAATTCGCGAAAATACATCGAACGTGGCTTTCTAGGAAAAATTATAAATCTGCTTCAAATGTAATAGTGCAATTAAAAATTCAGATTGGTAAATATAGTGAACAGGTTGCTGCCTGAGTGACAGAAGAAGTGGAGTTCAATTTCTTTTCGGCCGAAGCATGAAGCTGACCACTCTCCTACATATAGTGCTGAGATTAATAGGCTTCGTTCTCTTAGATCTCTTCATGGCGTGGGGCTGAATTCAGTACCGGGATGGTACATAAAAACGATCTCACTGGGAAAACTCCGTAGTACAAATTACATCTCGGCCACGCAGTAGCTTTCCGTGAGACTAGAACTAAGTTTGTATATAACTTATTTATTGTAATCTTACAATATGTCTTCCGTCAACACGACAAAATTATAATTAATGTATTACTGCAACATGTTTCGACTCAGGAGAGTCATCGTCAGGCAGATTATTTAAGAACCGTTAATACATTTTACCCTTTACGGTATTAAACATATAAATTTTTGCACTAGGAATCCCATATGCATTACATAGTGTGAGTAGAAAAACCTGGTTTATTTACTTATTTAGGTAAGAGTATGCTATGCGCAGCTGTGGGTGTGGTTATAGCTGCCGTTGTTCGTCCAAAACGTACCGCTGCGCGCGGCGGGACGGGGGGGGGAGTGGTGTGTGTTCCTCTTTTCTGTCTATCCTTCTACGTTCCTGCTTGTCCTCGGTTTACTAAGCATTGGCGCAGTTCTATATTGGTTCCTCTAGATTTCTCGAGGTTGTAGTAGGGTCCCTCGGAGCGGCGGTGGGTCGGGCTGGGCTCCTGTCCCTTTTGTAGTATACCCTCCTTCGTGCCGGGGTGGATGGTTTCACACACTAAGTTTGTATATATTACGTAGATCAAATTCATGCTTCAAATGGCTAACTAAACAATTAATTCGTTAACTAAATAGTTATTAAGTAGTGACGAACCAAAGAATTGACCCCTTAACCTGCGTCAAGTACATAGTGAATAACAGCCTGTATCATGATGTAACTATCCATTTCATCACATAATTATTTAGTGAAAGTTGATGGTTTCTTATCCAGACAATAATAGTCTCCTTACCGTTAGAGGTATCGCTTCCGTTCACTAACAAATATTCATAATCGTGATTAGACGTTACCATCATCGCACCCTAATCTAAGCCGTCACATCTGTTTTCTCCATTTTAATATTATCCCCTCCCTAACAGGTCCGCACCCAAAATTTTTCGATGGGGGGGGAGACCCTCAGGCTGCATATACCTGTAATCTATGTTTGAATTTAAAAATCATAGTATAAAAATCATGTAATTGTAACTATAACTTAACAATGTTTGCAAATTGAATTTATGTACATACTAAGGTAAGTACATGATCCATGACTCACCTAATTTATATCACGAGGTATAATAATTTTTTTTTATTTCATCTAAGACATACCAAGTTTTAAACTCTTCAAAATTCTAATGTACACACATCCACGTTGTAGAACAAGTCCGACCACAAGGAATGAAAAAACAGCGGACAAAACAACGAAACAGGTGTAAGTCTTTCTGATAATTTAATCAATAGAATTACAAACCCGATAAACAAAAACAAAAACTAACTTCCATTACGTTCGTAGATGTCAAGAGAAATTCATTTACTAGAAACGTGTCCGTTCTAACACAACAACAAAAACTGCAGGAAAACTTTACCCGACAATACCGTGCAACAATCCAGAGAGCGATACCGGTTGAAAAACACAACTGTCGTTATCAAATAGAAAAAATAGACGTACCCCAACATCAGCCACAATACGACAACGGAACTCACAGTTGAATAACCGGTGATCATCAACGCACCGTTAAGGAAGAATTTTTAAATATTTTAATGTTTAGACACAATCTGTAGATAACACACTTTATAAAAAAAATAAAAACCTTTTTAGAAAGTTTTAACTAGATGTTTTCCACAATTGTAAACACTATGGGATCCCAAAGTGGGCAAAGTATCTGGTAACGAAAATGTTGTATGGGCCTGAAGATGACTACCTTTTAGTCGAAACATGTAGCCTTGCTTAAGAATAAAATAGATTGTGCTGACGTATACTGTATAACGTTCATCTACCGATTTCTGTGGCTGATTTCGGCTGAAGAGTAAATCATGTAAAATATTTAATATCACTGTTTCTACAAAATTTGTTTTTTAAATTTCGATTTGGGAAGGCGCTGCAGCCCAGCAACCCGCCCTTAGGCGCACCCCTACTACCTAAAATTTCAGGAATAGGACCTTCGAAAACACAGCAGCCAATCAGCTAGTCAAAAATGCTCTTCTTGTTGTATCAATATTTTCTTCTTCTAGACTACATTCCGTACTTACTTACTTACTCCATGGTGCAGAGTCCTTCTTGAGAAGCTAACTGGTTTGCAGCTAGTCAAGAAATTCCCCGCATTTCACAGAACCCGAAGGTTCATTACCGCACTCACAAGCGTCCG
>Ga0123354_10017712_pt1 | contig 11162 bp, 9 predicted proteins | sample TergutLab28metaG_2_FD_97872 | JGI IMG/M metagenome (GOLD analysis project Ga0123354, IMG submission 97872) | Labiotermes labralis P4 segment gut microbial communities from Petit-Saut dam, French Guiana - Lab288 P4 | ecosystem: Host-associated > Arthropoda: Insects > Digestive system > Gut ... | reverse complement strand
CGTCAACTATAGTTCACGTACCGCACCGCTAACCTCTAAAGTTGCATTTTATAAATTTATTCAACAAATATAGGTACCGAATATTTTAAACATGGTGTATACTTTCCGTTTTTTTCCTTCAAAATGCAGTTTGTTTCATAATTCTAAAGTATTTGGTTCCTGTATTATTCACATTTTATATACAGAGTGTGCTAAAATTACAAAATAATTCCGGCACCAAAAGGTTAAGAGCTGTATCAATTAACCAAGCCTGACATGTTGCAATTAATGTAATAATTTGTACAGTGCAAGAGCTTACACAAGATATCTGACTGCCAAAGGCAAGGGCAGTAGTTCCAAATATGTCATGTTTGGTTGAGTGATATGACTTTTACTATGTTGCACTGTGATAGTGTAAAACATGCTAGATTAGGTTAGGTAACATACTGACATCTGTGTCCTCTAACAGTTGTTCTTGTACTTGATTAAGCACCACAACAAGATATTTGGTGGGGGAGGAAGAATTCCTAGGTTTCTTAATTTTATCACTAGATGCATGTGTTGTCAGCTTTCCACACTGTGCTGTGCTTTGCCTGACAGGAAACAAATGAATCCTTTGTCACCCAGCTTACAGGGCAGTCATTATATTGAATGAACAGTATTCAAAATCAGCCTAAAAACTCAACACAGAGGCAGTTAAAAAATGGCAGGGCAGTTCTCAGGTGTGACAGTTTGTTAACAACATTTTGAATGTTTATAATTCCTACACCTTCAGACTCAAGCACTCAAAGAAAAGTGTCTCTGCTTGGACCACTTGACCCTGAAAGAAAAGAATACTACAATCCTTTAAAATGTCAGGAACTATTTACCCAGTGACACAGTGCAACAAATCTACAGCAACACCACTGTGAGAACCTCAAATATTGCAAAACCACAATACACTCATGGGAATTTAGTCATTGTAGTGGCATCAAGTGGAAAGGCCTCCAAAGTTCTAGCCTATGCAATCAGGCTGCTTAGTAAATATCATAATTTTGGACTAAAAATATTGTTGCTATCTGAAAATGAAGAAATTACAGGTAAGCACTTGTTATGTATAGCTCTATTTGAACAGCTGCATTAGCATTAAACATGTCATGCTGGAGACTCCAGATAGTGCCAAAATTGAAAATGGTGAAGTAACATATTTTAAGAATAAAACCTCTGATGCAATTTCACATGAGACCTACTTGGCATATTTTCTGATGTTCTTGATCCTAGAGTTTTTCACACAAATTGCATTCAGCCTGTGGGCTACAATTTAAAAACAATTTTTAGATTATGCAGTTTATATACTTGGTAGATAGGAGAGAATTCTCTAGGTTTAAGAAACAGTGAACCAGACCTGAAGTGGGAGTGAGAAACATTCAGTTCAAGGCCACTGTGTCACACAGAGCATCCAAAAGAAAGAGACATCTCTCTCCCTCTGACACACCCAGATAGCACATACACAAAGAATTCCCCGTTTCTCTTACACAATCATGGTCATTATCAACACTTACCATAATCATGGACAGCACATCTCCAATATATTGGTGTTAAATCAGCTTTGATGTAACTGATCACACAAGATTTAAATATGGTTATAATACAGTCAAACGGTCATACAACTGATAATTGGCACATTTACTGTAAATACTGAATAACAAGTAAACATTACAATAAGTAAAAGAAATCACATATACGTGTTCATAATCTAAATTCAGAGTATGTGCCATAACATTAATACAATAATACAAGGAACATTTGCATATCCACACATTGAGAACAATCATCAATCATGGTATACCTTGAAATCTGCATAGCCAACGAGTTATAATGTTCCATTTCCAGCAATACTCCCTTTGACCAAGCAGAAATAAAGACAAAACCAAGAAACACATCTGCTGAATATTGCATCACTATAACATATATAACACAAACACACTCAACAGATAAAAAAACAGAACTTGATGAACTGTGTGCAAATGTGATATGAGCCACAGAGGGAATAATGTGATTCTAACAGGGTGTTTACTGAGCCAATTAGCTCAAGAGGTAAAGTAGTAATAATGTGATGCTAACAGGGAGTTTACTGAGCCAATTGGCTCAAGAGGTAATGTAGTAATAATGTGATGCTAACAGAGTGTTTACTGAGCTCAAGAGGTAATGTAGTAATGTTGGCCAATATTCAAAATAAATAATTTGAACCATCATCAGTACACCCACTGTCTGAAGCTTGTCATATTTTCCTCAGCCCTTTCCAGGCAAATTGTCATGTTAGTACCTTAAATTAGGCCATGATCACATTCATTCATACCCTTTGAAATTCATTTTTTCACTATCATCTAGTCACTCATTACAGCCTTACGTTACCCCTGACTTTACTATTAAACAAACCTTCTCAGGGGTATATATATATCTATCTATCTATATATATATATATATAAAAGGGGGGGGGGCACTTACTTATGTAATGAATACCATGTCATTTACTAATGCAACTTTTTTTTTTGAATGACAACAAAGATGAAAAACTCTTTTACAGTTGCAAAAATATAGCAGAATATTCAAAATGACCATTAAATGAGGTACTGGAATGATGACATGTAATATTCTGAACTCATAGTCTTAAATTATCGTGTGCTCAATCTGTTTCAGAAACTGTTAATCCGATATTCCTTTCTTTTGGTGTGGGCCAGTGATATATTTAGTGTATTAAAAACTGTTTATTTTCTTGTTTTCAACAGATCTCTTACATTTCCACACATTACAATATGAATATAATAAACTATTAATGAAAACAAAGTCCGAGAATGCACCAGCAATGGATTCCACATACACGGAGGACAAATATCACACACCTTCTCATTGCAGACATTGTAAAAACATCACCTTTGTCTCTCTCTCTCAACTTACATATTAACATCTCACGAACAGGACGTTGTCTGAAAGGGAAAACACTGTCCTGCAGTGGGCATTGAAATTGAATAGTGTCGGCAGCAGAAACCTGGTGTTTACGAGATTGTATGCTGAAGGTTAAGTACCAGAACTCTGTTCTACCATGGTTCTATCTTACATCAGGTACTCTTTGTTTCATATCTTCTATTTTTGTCACCAACTGCTGCACATACGTCAATGGTAATAAAAATGTATTATGGTTATTTGAAATTCAGTGCTTGATGCAAGTTAATGCTGTATTTTCAAGTTAGGCTGTTCAAATTAACCTTCATCAATGGATTTTAAATCTGTCAATGCTACACTTTTTATCAAGGGAGGAATGGTTTACTGCCAAGGAATAGAGGATTTCAAAATTCATACTACACCAAGGTTGGAAGTCACACTTTAACTCATGGGTTATGATATTATGACTGACAGGTGCAGTGACTCGGTGACTGGCCAGTTGCACTGTCCACATGTGTCAATGCAATAATGCAGTGGATTCACCAATAGGGCAAATTATACCTGCCAACAAACAAGAGGAATGACTAAGCAGAATATACTGCTAGGCCTATCAAAGAATTTGTAAATTTGATCAGCAATATCCACTGCAACTGGAGAATCAGTCTTTGCTTTGTAGTTAACTGCCTTTGTGAATGTAATTTCATGTGGTTTGGTAGCAATTTACTTGTGTGTCAGAGAAACTGCCTGATTTAGCAAAAATACAGGTATGGCCAGAACACACACATCCTGCTTCACTACACCTGAAATAATGCAACTGTACCTGTAGTTTACAGCAATCTCTTTCTGCACTTTAATTGGAAATGTAAGGAAATTTAAACTACACTTCCACTGTTACAACTTTACACTGCCTGCAGGAAGGCTTGCATTACACAGTCGATAGCAACGCAAGTCATTAACTAATTGCTGAATGTGCTGTGTAAATGTGGGAAGGTCCTAAAAAAAAAAGACAAAGATATTTAGACTGGCTTATATCAAATTTATGAGAGCAGTGATAATTACAATTAAAAAAATGTCAATCTATCCACTTATTATACAATAAATGCACTAGAAAATAAGCAAGACACACATTACACATAGCATGACTTTCCCACCAACAGTTCTAATTTTTAATTAAACATTTATGTACATGAACAATATATAATCTATTCATAAGAGCAGCAGGAATGTGTGGTAAAGAAAGGTAAAGATAAAGCTGCCCAAGTGCTTAATTAAGCACTATGCCATGAATACATGTCAGGAAATGCATACATAGCAACACATTTTTTAACCTCAGAGTGAGATGGAGGTGAGTGGTCAGGTTCACATGCTGGCTGTTTTATACCCAAAGAGGCCCTGTTTCCTACTGGATAAGAGGATTTTTCAGCCAAAGAGCTGGTATGGCCATGGTGAACAGAAACATAACTGATCCTGCCAGGAATCAACCCAGACTCCCAGATCATCCATCCCATAGCTTAGTCAATGTAGGATGAACTATCCCACTTGGAATTCACTTGCTTAGCACAAAGGGTCTAGTTTCTGTGAAAAATGATAACCTTCAAACTACATAAAACCAAAGAATTTCTTGACTAGCTCAACAGTCATCAATGGCGTATGAAAGAATGTAATTTAGTTACATGCAAATATAATTAAATATAACTTACAGTGTCAGTCTTAAAATTTCTTTGCAGGATAGACCTTTGGCCATCATCTAGCCCATCTGTTGAATGAAGAAACTGTGGGAGAAAAGCATCATGGAATGCCACAAAGTTGACAGCTGCCATGTTGTACAGAGCCACAGCAATTTCCTCTCCCAGCAAAGCATGTGATTTGTGGACCAATGAATGTAAAAGAACGGTCAGGAACTGAGGAAGCAGTTCTTCACGAAATAATGCCTGTCATCAATAAAATGGAACACTAGTCATATAAACATACCTGTACACTTCCATAAACTTGTAGGTGCTTCCTTTGAAGAAAAATCTTTTTAAAAAACAAAATGTGAAAACAACCATACTTGCAAATTCAATGAATTTCAGGTTTTATTGACTTGTCACTTCCATGTTCAAACTCTGTATTCTTGAAGGCTGAGAATGGGCATGCTTGCCCTATGCTATTTGAGTTTCACATATATACCAGAAAGTAAATTTATGACCAGGACAGTCTTTTCTCACAAATGGCTCATTGGTTTTTTCACCGCTATCTATGTCTACAGTATGAGAGTGCCAACCTGCACTACAAAGTTCTAGTGCAGTAGCAGCCACACTTACACTTCCTTGCTGGTTGACTTTAGATTACAGTGGTTGGTAGCAATTAAGTGCAACACAATGCCAAATACTGAAGAATTAATGAGACTTTAAGAATCACTGCTAGCCACACAACTTCAGTTCTACAAAAACCAAGAAACAGCAAAAAGAAATAAAGCCAAGCCATCAGGGCTACTAGCATGTATCATATACTAACAGTAAAATGGTTAAATTCAATAAATATGTGTGCACACAACCCACGCACACACACACACACACACACGCACGCACACATACCTACATCTTACTGAGTTCTACAGATGGGGCCACCTACCAGCAACTGTTGGCAATGGGCATGTACAGGATATCAGAAAGTTATTATTATTAAAGTCAGCCAAGACGGAATTCTATGTATATGAAAACAATGAATGCAACAGTGGCATTAATGATTATGTTATTACCTTATGGTACAGCTTCCATTTGGAGTTCAGTTCTTCTAAGCTATGCAGATTTTGTCCAAATACATTGATATCAGGCTGCAACAATGACTGTCCATATGCCTGTAATATGGCCACAAACTGCTCACGATTCTCAATTCCTTCCATTCCAGGTTCAGATAAAGCACGTAAGACTGATGTCTGGTAAAAGTACTGCCACTTGTGCAATAAAATGGCATGAAGGACACCAAATAATGCTGGTTTTATATCGGGTGATGCAGTGACTGCTACCTAACACAGGATGAAAATTAGACCAGTAAACTGCATGCTGCAACAGCCTGACCCAAAAACCTGGTGGTCTCAGGGTAGGCTACTGCACTGTCATTCAAAGTAAAGATTTCAATCCCTACTTACAACTGTGTGTGGATGCTTATGCTCATGGTACAAAACCTTTATCCTTGCCAAATATACAAATTTGGGAATGTTGGGAATACAAGCACCCACATCATGCTGTACATCCCCTAAGCTGACAAATATTCTCACCATGATCCTAAAAATCTGGGTAACAGAATCCACCTTATGGGTGCCCCAACTGATTTAATGCCTTTGCATAGGTTGGGAGAGGCCAGGAAGAACAACGCAGATGAAATCTGGGGGCACTATAAATACACACTTAAGTGACCAGAATGTAAAGTTCAAACAGCTCAAACATAAAAACCTTAATTATAACTGACAGAAAAAATAAGCTTCATTATACAGACATCTGGCATAAACTTCCATTCAGAATCATTCACAGACTTTATAAGGGTTGATGCTGAATATGTGTTTGGTCTTGGTGCTTCATGGGGGCATGAGGTGGTGCAGGGGTTCAGGCACTGCACTACAAGCCAGAAGGTCGCAGGTTTGATTCCTGATGGTGTCACTGGAATTTTTCATTGACAAAATCCTTCTGGCTGCACTATGGCCCTGGGGTTGACTCAGCCTCTAACAGAAATGAGTGCCAGGAATATTTCCTGGGGGGTAAAGCCGGCTGATGTTAGGGCTGACAACCTTACCACCTTCACGTGTCGACTGTCTTGAAAAATGGGAATCTCAACCTCCTGGAACCCTTGGGGCCTCTCCAGGCTTGTAATGGGATTGCTTGCCACTTCACTTCACTTTTTGAGGAGATAAAGCATCATTCTCAATGTACAGGGATAACTGGTTTCCTATGTCAAACATTCCATTCTTAGCGCAGACACATTATTGTTCCTTGCTTTCTAATTCAAGTTCAACAAAAGTGCCCCTGCACTTAATTACCCTTGGAACTGAAATTAAATGCCTGAAAACTCTGAGAGTGCCATGAATTTAAATGGACTTCATTATTTTACATGTCTTTTGGTGAAGACTTCAGCAGATTAAATACACAAAGCTTGTCAACTGTGGTTGATGTGCAGTGCAAGCGTCAAGCACCATGTCACTCAAGTGTATGGGGAGACGGGGAGTGCAAGTGTAGGTTCACATGTTCTTAATATTCAAATTAGATATAGCTGAGCAGCCAGCTTCATGCTCTGGGTACTTTACCCCAGTAACAACTGAACGGTGGGTAGAGCAGACCCAGGATTTGCCTGGATGCTATGGAGAAAATAAATAATTTTTGCTACTGCCAATAATCAAATGGTTCCCCAGGCATACAACCAAAAGGCCAAATTTCTAGACTGACTTAGCTATACTAGGTCCTAATCAGAACATCTAAATTTAACAAATGAACAACACTAAATTTTCTCATTTTATACATACTTCCTTTGTCTAGACCTATGGCAATAGTGTTCATTCTGAAAAATCACCTACCCACTGCACTTCTGTTCTTAAAATGACCATACAATTTACAAGAAACAGAACCAAATACAAACACATATTATTATCCCATGTGCTGTGTGGGAAATATTATCATGAATATTACAGAAACCCCAGTTCATCATCACAGTTCCAGAACCGTATGTTTACCACCACCACTTTCACAAGTTTGTACAGCCAAAGAAAGGGTAACCAGACATTACTCACACAGACAGTATGTGCCACATAAATTTGCTTTGAGTCAGAGGGTTACAAATATTTTTTATATGGAGGTACAGTCAACCCCCGATTTAACACCACCTTCATTTAGGGCCCATGAAATTCTGTGAACATAAATTCCCTACTATACCTATTTCGATTAACTGCCACTTTCGATATACTGTCACAAACTGTGGTGATGTATCAGGGTTTGACTGTTTGTCACACATGGAATTTTGTCACAAGAGGTTTTTAAGTCACAATAAGGTACAGATGCAATCAGTCCCCATACAGTGGACATGGCAATGGACAGCACAAAAATACCAACCATACCATGAGGTTTAAGGTTCTCATAGCAATGAGCATCAAGATAATGGTATTCTGTGATATGATACTATCTACTCTTGTTGAAAGATGTGAACACTTTGGAAGAATTGCTGACTACATCTTCATGGTTGGAGGCAGCAAGTTCTCCTTAAATGCTGGTAGAGTGAAACTCCTCTCCACAATTCCTGTATGCCTTATTTCTCGCAGTTATAATTTATTACTACTGTAATGGCTGTGTGACTGGAGCAAGCAGTGAGGAAGAGAGGAACGAACATGAAGTTGCAAGTAGAGCCACGTTTTACTGGAGTGCACACTGCTTATGAGACAGTTAAATCATTATCATTCTTTCATGTGCACAGCAACTAGCCAGAGTGATGAACATAACATTTTGAACTTGAACTGGCACCATTTCGTCTGAAACATAATGATCAACTAAACAGTAGAAAATTACAGATTTCTTTGGAACACAGTAATTTTTATGCAGGTATTAATGTAACTTTTTCATTGTTTATTATTTTTGAGGGTCTAAGCACAACATTTATTATTTTCATTTTCTGACCAATTTTAATGCTTCCTATTACTGGTGTTTTCCCACTTATTGCTCCATTCCTGCAGTCACTTGAGAAATCAAGAACAGAGGTTTCACTATACTTATTTCCTCAAAGACTTGGCATCATAGCCTAGAATACAATATTTGATTAGCCATGTTGTTTGTGGTAACTGTAGGTGAGGAATATTTTAGGAATACCTAGTAGTTATCACATGTCTATTCTTTGTGAATTAAAAGTTATAAGGAATAACATTAAAACAAGTTAGCAAATATGTATTGAATTAATAAATGAATAACTAGCCAAATCTGTATTCAATATTAAGACTGTAGATTAAAAACTCTCACGAAGAAATAAGAGCTATTATAATACACATTATTCTTTATAAACAAAACAAGTTACAAAATGTACGTACTGCATAACATCTGTGGTTCATCTGACCTAAAAAAATTGTAAAAAATTGTAAACAAAAACTATACAACAAGCTTCACTAATGTCTGGACACATCGTCCATCATCTTGCTTATTGAAAACACACTGTTTCAGTCACTTAATCTGTCTCTTTCTTTAGGTGGTGAGAAGAAATGAGGATTCTATTCTATTGGACATCCAATGATAGAGATCAACACTTCATAATGGGTCACCAAAGTTTGGTCCCCATTTCTCCTCCTACCCTGATGATGCAAGACACATTCAGTCACAGAAAACTTGCGTTCTTCATAAACCTGCATGATGGACAATGACAAAAACATTAGTCCAGCTTCTTATAAAATACCACCATCAGCACCTTTTTAAGCAATATACATACCAATGGATATACATGATCAAGGCAAAGAGAAACAGTGCTTGGAACAAAGCGCTTAAATGATGCACCTGGTTCAGCCATAACCAGCTGCAACAGCTCAAGAAACTTTTCTACAACACGTGTTCCAGCTCCTCCCTCCTGTCCCAATGACTCTGCTAGATGTTCCCTGTAACAGAACATTAACATGATAACAAAACAATTTTTGAGATCAATGAAATTTTTTATAAAGTAAGCAAATTAAAGGAATGGAGAAATATATATTATTCAGATTATTTATACCTTGTTCTGATGTAAAATCAGATCTAAAGAGTATCAAAACTTCAGTTCTGCATACTAGCAATCCAGAAGACCACAATTGAATGCTCTCTTTAGACCCGAAAACTGACAGATGGAAGGGCAGTTGTACATACAATAGAATTCCTTTAATCTGGCACCCATGTGACCAGACAGGTGCTGGATTATCAAATATTACAGATTATCAGACAGTACCTATACTGACATCAGTTCTTACAGGTAATTTTTGTTACTGCCCTCACAGAACATGCAATTCTCAAGTATTTACATTTCATCATAAAAAGCCTTAGCTTTTTCAACTGCCATAGGCCCAGACATGGGCTTTCCTTCAGAACGCATTGCTGTAAGCCACTCACAAAGTACCTTGTCCAATTTCAATACTTGAGGCACCTGAGGCTCTTTCAATGTCTGTCATTTGGAAAGGTCCTTCACATTTTCACTTGCTGCCACATATAATCATAAATAATTCTTCTGATTCCTTATATCAGTGCCAGTTGATGATCCAATGTTTTATGAGGCCACATACCTCACTTCACCTTTTGCCAGTTTCAAGCATCCTATTTATTCCAAGTTTCTGATGAATCGTTAGAGTTACATGTATCTTTATGCCAGGAGAACCTCAATTATTCATCTTTGGATCTTTTTAAGCCACTAGGTACAATATGGTCTAGTTAAGCCAAAGTAAAGTCATGGAATCAGTATGTGCACCAGATGCTATGGTTGTTTGACTACTTTCTTCATGTGTCAAACTCTCTGGAAAGCCAGACTGTCTGGTAATGGAGTAAAGAAATTCTGGTATATACTGTAGAGAAATATGTGTATGCAGACTTGGGTTTTAATATTTAGCCATATAAATAAATACATATTTATTACCTTGTGAAGACACCAAGAAAAGTCTGGACAGTCTGTTCAGTAAATGTAGCACCAAGCTGGTGTTGTAAACCAGCAAATGCTGTGAGGAAGAAGTCTAGAATCACCTCACACACACCAGGAGACCGCACATACAGAGGGAACATTGATAATGTTTGGTGTACATTACCCTGCAATATCAAAACAGGAATGTCCTGGTCAAACTTTAGTTATTTACTTGGGAGGTGGGGATGAGGGTTGGATTTCAGGCTGCTATCACTAACTCAGACTGTATACCATCAAACTTTACACGGCAGACAGAGCAGCATGAAGCTCATTTCAATAAACAATCAAAATTTGAATAAATGCAAGTTTCATATTTTAGTGTGAACCACCATTAACTTCATGAGATTCAAACCATGTCTCAATATTTGTGAAATTGTTCTTGTATCCTTAACCCTTAGTTGCCGAACGACATATATATATATATATGTCGTGCAGTGAGCCCTTTAAATAGCCAAACAGCCATTAAAGTGGCTGGGGGGGATTTAATTCCAGTGTCAAAGGGTGAAAGTAAGAAAGCGAGCAAGTGAGCAAGCAAGCAAGCACTTAAGTGAGTAAGTGTGTGTGTGTGTGTGTGTGGGGGGGGGGGGGGGGGGGGGGGGGGAGGTGCAGGTTTTTTATAGGCT
>Ga0123354_10017709_pt1 | contig 11162 bp, 11 predicted proteins | sample TergutLab28metaG_2_FD_97872 | JGI IMG/M metagenome (GOLD analysis project Ga0123354, IMG submission 97872) | Labiotermes labralis P4 segment gut microbial communities from Petit-Saut dam, French Guiana - Lab288 P4 | ecosystem: Host-associated > Arthropoda: Insects > Digestive system > Gut ... | reverse complement strand
TAAAAAAAGGAGAAATCAACTGCACTAGATTATCCGGCTATCTGTAAGGAATCTTAGGAGTGATGAAACCGACCAAACCAAGATAGGGGGGGGGGGGGGGGGGGGAGGTGATGATAAGTCCTCAGCTCGACCTACTTCCTGATGCCGTAGGACAGAATTGATAATGTCATTGGAAAGAGGGGTCTGTTCATTGCTGAATTGCAAGTCTTTTCTTGTTACAGAGGTTGAAAGGAAGCAGGTCAGGCAATGCGCGCAATTTCAACAGCATGGAGACGTGAGATGTCATCAAGTTTTTTTTTCCTGCAAGGCAAGGTGCCAAAGGAAATTCACGCCATTCTGAGAGAAACATGCACCATCATACGCCATCATCAAAAGCTGGATGGCCCAGGTTAAACATGGTGATTTTTCCACCTGTGATGCGCCTGATCCCGGACAACCCTAAACAGTGACCACCCCGGAGATTATTGACTAAATTCACGAGGTAATCTTGGAAGACCACCGGATTTTGGCTAAATCAATAGCTAAGCAACTGGGCATCTCACATGAGTGGGTTGGGTCCATCATTCCTGCAGATTTGGACGTGCGGAAGCTCTCTGCAAAGTGGGTCCCAAAATGCCAGAATACGGATCAAAAACTTCAACGGTGCCAATCGCCTGAGCAACTTTTGTGATTTTTTCAGTGCAATCCAAATGATTTCCTGTCACGATTGGTGACCATAGACAAAACCTGGTTATATGACTATGACCCGGAAACAAAGCAACAATCAATGGAGTGGCGGTATAGTGGCTCACCCCGCCCCAAAAAATTCTGAGTGCAAAAATCTGCTGGAAAAGTTCTCGCCTCTATTTTTTGGGATCAAGACGGCATCCTTCTCATTGATTATCTTTCAAAGGGTCAAACTATTAACGCCGAGTATTACTCAATGCTGCTGGTGCAATTGCAGGACATTTTGAAGAAAAAGTGCCGCGGGAAGGTCACCAAGGGGGGGTCTTGTTCTTACACAATAATGCCCCGGCTCACTGGGCACTTGCAACCCTGAAGAAACTGGCCTATCTGGGCTTCCAATGTCTTGATCACCCACCCTATTCTCTGGATCTGGCCCCGTCAGACTACCACCTGTTCCCTAGACTGAAAAAACAATTGAAAGGTCACCATTTTTCGTCCGATGCAGAGGTCACTGCTGCCGCAGAGACCTGGTTGGATCGACATCTTTCTGAATTTTTTTTGAATGGCTTGCAAAAGTTAGAGCAACGGGCTAAGAAGCGTATTGAGCTTCGTGGGGAGTATGTTAAATAAATCCTAAGTTTGGTCGCTGTAGTTTGTTTCCTTCCTGGTCGGGCTAAGGACTTATCAGCACCCCCTCATATTATGGGCCAGCCGTTAGAGGACAATTTGGGAGCAGTATATACACTAGCCATTGTCACATTAACATCACATGGAGTTGAAAATGCAGTATGGCCTTCTAGTGAGAACATATGAGAACAGTATGCAGTCTGCTATATCCATGACTGTGGAAATGCAATAAATTCCTTTCACTTGAGGAGGGTGTATAGATTTGTATACCCATAAAAACACTGTACTTTCATGAATACCCCATGCACATTTTTCTAAGAAAAATGTGAATAAGTAGTGGGGTGCATGAATGAGGCTAAGCAAGTTATTCATTTGTATGTGATGAGGTTTGCAATGGTCCATTTTACAAGACTGGCATCCTTCATTCCAAGCACCAACTTAACTTCCACTGCACCCTGCCCCTTTCACACGCGCGTGCCCCCCCCACCCCACACACACACACAGTGTTAATCTATGACCACACTCAAGGTCTGTGATGTATTATCTGTGCATTCTGCTACACATCATAAGAACATCCATTTATGATCTTTCACAGACTTTAAAGAACTATAACTTATTAAACAGATGGGAAAAAAATATATATATCATGCTGCTGTAGGAAATATGTTGTTTTCCCATAAGACGAGAAGCTCTTCAAATAAGCAAGCAGTAAGAGACAAATGGCAGCTTGGGTATGTAGCGTCTAGTGGAATGGAGGGTGATTTTCTTTTGAAATAAAAATTTACATTCTACAAGAACAAGGGTCTCTAAGCAGCACAGCATAATATTCTGGAAAATAAACAGTTACAGCAGAAATAATGAAGAATGTCATGTTGGAATTGCAAGACACCACGCAATGTGTATGCTTATACCAAATATGCATAATTTAATACTTCAATAAATCCACATGAACTATTAGGCATTTCTTATCCTTTACAACTAGGGTATAGCGTGTGTGGCTTTTTCAGGGGTGCGGGATATTTTAGACAATACAGTAATATCCGGCTGGAAATGGAAACTTTCTTGAAAGTCATACAAATATATGCGTAGTTCACATTCTCCATAACAGTAATATGGGACAAATAATGAAACCTGGCCTCCTATTATGAATATGGATAAGGATGCAGCCTGGCCTAAATACATAAATAATACAATCCTCATTCTCAAGATACAGTTTCATATTTTTGTATTTCCCTGTTACCATACCTCAGCCTTCCAATTGTCTCCTTCCATGAGGACTTTGATCCAAAATCCAATACACATTCACACAGAATTATAACAGAAAAAGAAACTCAATACATACTGTATTTTTTGAAGCAGCGGATATAGGTATGCCTGTTCTAGTCACTAGTAATTTTGTGGGAGGGCCACCAAGATTGTCAGGATCAACTCGCTTAAGAATGTTGGGCCCAGTCTTGCCAATGAGTTGTCCTGCACGTATAGTAATCACTTTCTTCTTTGCTGTAGCAGGTAATGTTATGGGTGTGGTTTTGTGGTGCACAACTGTAGCTGTGTTGCCAGCTGTGGTCTTGTTGCTAGTGGTCTCTTGTGTTAGATTCAAGGCCAGCTTCCCTGCTTCTGTTGAGCAGTAGAAATATAGAGGGCATGAGGTAATGTGATAATGAAAGAACAGGAAAGATACACACTACAAAAATGTCAGAATTTCACATTTTTAATTGTACATGTGGAGTTAGTTTTGTTTTCAGTTTTTGGGATGGGGCAGGGTTGGGTCCCATGATACAGCAGCCATTGATGGGCACATTGTGCCAGTCATGGATGAAGAATGACTATGGGAAATTGACAGAATGATAAATAACAGTGAAATACCAAGTACTCGGAGAAAAACCTGTGCCAGCACCAAGCTGTTCGTCACAAAACCCATTTGGACTGATCTGACACCGAAAGTGGATATCCATGGCCTCAGCCATGGCACAACAAGAGTTATTTTGCTTTGTGTAAAGCTCAAATGATCAAGTTACACTCTAAACAAATTTTTATTAAATTTAACGTGGGTGCCCTTAACTAAAACAAACCAAAAACAATTTTAAAAAACTGCTATTAAGGATCAAAGATGTTATTTTAGGTCTCTGAATGAAATTGTAAATAATATTAGCCACATATTAATCACACACATGCACACTCAAACTGTAAACTATGTGCTGTAACAACCTGTATGTTCCACTCTGGTTGATGTACAACTGATTCTCTAATGATGATCTGTATGATCAGATCATCTGTTAAATTACTCTGTCAATAAAAACTGTTTGTGTAGTGTATAGTGAGGGTATTAATAATGAGTAAAACGGGCTGAGAGTGTTAAAGAATAGGGTGCCGAGGAAGATAATTGGATCTAAAACGTAGGAAGTAACAGGAGGCTAGAGAACAAAGTGTAATAATGAGCTTCCTGATTTGTATTCTTCATCAAATACAGTAGGGATAGAGGGTTAAATCAAGTAGAATGAAGCAGGTGGTGCGTGTAGTACACACAGAGAGAAGAGAATGTGTACAGAATGTTGGTGCAGAAACCTGAAGGAAAGACACTGCTTGGATGGCCTAGGCATAGATGGTAGAATAACATTAAGATGAATCACAAAGTAACAGACTGGGATGGTGTGGACTTAATTAATCTGGCTCAAAATAAACACAAGTGAAAAGCAATGAACCTGCTGCATAATATGTTTGGAATTTTCTGACTGGCTGAGAATCTATTATCATCTCAGGAAAGGCTCTGCTCCATAGAGCTATTTAGTTAGTTACATAAGCCTAAACTTGAGTATGTTCCAATTTAAAATGTTTCCTGAGGCCAAGAGCCAATCCAAGTTACATGGCATCAATTCTCTGATTCCCTTTGGTATGCTGACTATCCATCCTGCAGAATAACTGTAACCCCTCAAATCAAATCACACATATTTAAGACATAGCTCTGATTTATGTTTTAAGTGTGTGGGGGGGGGGACTCAAACGTGACACAGATGATGAAACAGTAGTAATTCAAACATGTTGCAAAGAGATGATAGAAGCAGTATATTACAGTGGCACATCTGCTGGCCTCTTACAAATATTAAAGCAATAAAACAAAGGATTTGAAAACAACATCTGACTTTATGGAGGCCAACCCAGCAGTGATCACATAAATCACACAGCATGTACCTGTCAGTACTACAGTCTGTCCATTCTCCACAGCCGATGCCACCAGTGTAGTCTCATCTGCAGGTAACATTGTAATACCATGTGCTTGCAGCAGTTGCAGTGTAGCACTCCCTCTTTGTTTCTTTTGATGTGGAGAGCCCTCTGGAAGAGAAACACTATGTATGTGCAAGACTATACTTCTCGCAGTGTGTGATGAAGCAAATGCCACAGCCTAGAACTGATGATTTGAAACTTCAGGGTGAGAAAGCAGGGCAAAAAAGAGGGAAAAGGAAGCCTAGGTATGGGTCAGTACCTGTTTGAATGTGTAGCATGTCAATGAAAAACACCAGTCCCAAATACACTGATTGCTAGAACAGTTTAAAAGAGATTTCTGTATTGTGTAGACACTAAATCTTGTTGCACAGATAGATCACTGACCCATGCTGTCTTGCTATGCACAAAGTCCAGCAAACAGTATCTGCAGTCCTTAAATAACATTCAAGTTCCAAGTTAAGAGTTATAGACTGCACCATGACATATATTATAGTTTTTGTCTAGTAAAACATGACAAACAATTGCTATTACTAGTACAATAATACACTTGAAATCCTGTTAATATGGAAATGCGGAGCATTATATTGAGTCTGATATCGTAATCTGTTTCCCAAATTACCAAGAACCTTATTACAATTAAACCGCACAAACAAACATTGATACAATTATTGAAGATACGAAATAGTCCAAGAGCACCACACAGAGATCATGTAAGGCAAGTAACTTTCACGAACAGCTGAGAAGTAAATCATAGGTACACATGTAAATATAAAGTCTTTCTTAACTCAGTATGACCAGAGAATGAGTATTAAACATGATGTACGCACATTCAATGGCCTCCTTCTCCTTTACTGTGTTGTCTTCTGCTAACAAAAGAAGTTTAAATGAAACAATTCCACTAATGAGTGAACTTTCTGTGGTAACAGATACTAAAGGTTCAGTATTCTAATACCTAGCATGAGCCTATCGAAACCAGTTCACATCACAATGCTATGATCATTGAATACTTTCTGCTATCTTCTCAGTACCCTAAGTGGTCTGTTCCACAACTTGCCTGTACAAAATTCTGTGTGCAGTTCCTTATGCCATCTAGGCTATGTACACAGCCAGCCATAAATTTGATTTTATAACCTGAATAATTTCACTGATAGAAGGGAAACAGATGTCAAAAATACAAAATTACATCTGACAGATGTTATGTCATTATTATATGTACATCAAGGTAGAATCACTAACTGTAATATCAGGGTTAAAACAATGTAAACACAGTGGCTGAGCATGGTAAGAGTAATAATGGAAATGAAACATGTCTGTAGAAATGTATCAATTCTCCATACATATTTGAGCATGAGATATGCCACATTTTCCAGATGTTTATTTTCACAAAATTCAGTGGAACACATTTGATTCTTTTACACAATTTTCTCCATCTGCAGATGTAGGATTTTTTTTAAAATCAGAATTGTTATATTTGTACTAAGGCTTTTCAATTAAAATAAGAATCAACAAAAAAACTGTCTTACATTTAGGTAAGTATACAAACAAGTGATGCCCATTTTCATCTAAGGCCATTAGATTCATTCATAGACACAGATGGAAAGGGAGAAAAAAACCCACCTGTGTTAATGGATGTCTTAGCTTTCTTTATGGACTGTGCTAAGACCTCCCGCCTCTCCACTGGAGTTGACTGCGACGATGCAGCTTCTGTAACAGAATTGTGTCAATGATTAGATTTTATCCCTTTGTTTCTAATTTTGTGATAATGGTAAGCAATAAATGTCAGGGTGTGTGAATTATGGAATGCAATACAGTACACCAGGGCCTTGTTTTATACACAATTTTTTACATTTTCACTTTAACACCATTGACCAATTTACACCAGTTCTTAATTTATTTCCATCCACTTTCAGTTTGTTCTTAATGCTGTTTTGGTGGTTTATTTCCATTTATTATTATGGAAATATCATTTTTGATTTATGCCTTTTTTAAGCCAACTTTTTCAGGAACACAACCAGGATGTCAAAGCCTTGGTGTACTCCAGTATTATCCAGATGTTAGTAAGGCCTGTCAGAGACAGCCAAGTGTCTTCAGAACTGCAAAAAGAAATTGAAAAGATATTTACACATGAGAGGAGCACAATGTCTCTGTTTACAGTTGTATACTGAATTATACCTTTTAAACAACTTTTCATTACAATATATTTTATATTTTGACATGGTGAAAATGTAGATTTCAGTCCTATAGGTTATTACACAGTTGCAGTCTGGTAGGTGGTCACTAATGCTTCCATGGCAACCGCTTTCTCAAGTGTTCAAAACCTCTACCCTGATGATGCAGATAACAAATCCCTCTTTTAACCTTTTGGCACCGGAATTATTTTTTAAATTTTAGCACACCCTGTAAATAAAATATGAATAATACAGGAACCAAATATATTAGAATTATGAAACAAACTGCATTTTGAAGAGAAAAAAATGGAGAGTATATACCATGTTTAAAATATTCAGTACCTATATTTGTTGAATAAATATATAAAATGCAACTTTAGAGGTTAGAAGTGCGGTACGACCACTATAGTTGACATTAGGCGTGAAAAGGTTAAACAATCGTAACCACTTACTAGACTGTACATTGTCATAATAAATACAAAGACCACAACTTACAAGTTTTCAGTAATATAAATCTGGACAAAATTACTAATAACTGCTGATCTTGATGTTTGCACCGTGCATCAATGATAATTAAACACTTTATTATCCAACTAATGCACAATATATAATATTAATATTAATAATCCCTGATGAGGGATCCTCTGTGATACGAAACATGTTGGAGCACTTTTAAATATTTTATAATTTTAATTGTATCTACATATTATATATTGTGTATTAGTTGGACAATAAAGTGTTTAATGACTGCTGACTCTATTTACATTTATCACATGTACTATGTGCTATTCCAATATGTTATGTAACTGTTTAACTGACAGAATTTAATCAAATTGCAGTCATGCAGTGTGAATGTTCAGTAATATGTGAAAGACCTGCAGTGGATGAGGCAGTGGCAGAAGTTTGGACCTCTTCCTGATGGGCAGGAGTGGGCACCTGTGCTAACTCAACTGCAAGACTCTGAGTGGCAGTCAGTGTTGCATCCTCCACAGCCTGCTCAGCTGCTGAAACTGACATTGCTTGCAGAGGTGACAGTCGTTCTGCAGCCGCCTGAAGCAGCTGCACGATGTCCTGGCGATTGTTGTCTTGTGCAATATGGAATGAAGTTTTGTCAAACTTGCTAACTTCATGGGGGTTAGCCCCATTCTGTAAAAGCACCTCCACAGTGTCCACATGCTCACGTTCAACTGCCCAGTGCAATGGAGTCATACGCAGCTGCAATGCAACATTTACCAGATAAAAAAATACAGGGCTCTCTGTCTGTCAATCAACAAATTTTCAACTTCCAAACCAACTGACATATTTAGATTAAACTCTGTACAGTAAATATATAAATAAATTGTTAGGAGAACCTTATACTTCTCCATTTAAGTCCACCATAACACATATCACATTTACCAGCACATATAAAGATTCAGTTCTTTGCATAAAAAAATGGCCCTAAAAACTGCAGTCCATTTCATATATCACAGACAGAAAATAAAATTGTACTTCTTCTTCCTAACCATTTTGTGTTTTATATACTGATGCAACTTTTTTTACACTAGGAAATGCAGTATGGTCAAATCACACTATCAAATTTCTAAAAAATTACTCCTTATACATAAATGTAATGTATGTAATTATGGTTCATATTTTTTAACTCAAACATTTTTACAAACAGGTGCCTGTACATTTAAGGAATTCCAACATAAAAGAGTGACAGGGCACTTACTGGATCTTCAAACTGTCTTCCTACACTGTATAATTTTTATTCATTCATAAGAACTCTGAAGATTATGCTTGCATCATCCTCCATCCTCTATGCTATCTTTGGTTTCACATGCCTTTGGAAAAGTACACTATTGTTCCCCTGTGTCTGGTAAGGCAGAACAATAGCCTAATTTTGCATGTAAAACTGAAGATAATTTAGACAACACTGAGGATGAAACAAGCATAAGCATCAAAACCTGTAAGACTTAGAGAAAATTAATAAAGTGTACAGACGTAGTTGGAATTTCCAATAAACAGAGAATCCTATGTACAGAATAAAGGCAAAAGAATCTTGGTCACATACTATCTCTACAGATGATTGATACTGCGAACAGCACATTTATAATTAAGATTAAAGTCAACTGAAGATATGATTTATAAATTCATAAATTTGGGACAACATGCGACATCTAATTAATAGTTTATTATACAATTAAATTTATATGAGAAACTGAACAACATGTTGACAATTCAGTAACTATGAAAATGTTTCATGAAGTATTTATGGAGAAAACAAGTAAAATATGACCAGCATGACTGGGAATCAGCATTTGGAAATGACCAGCAAGAACATGGAAACACTAAGTTCCACTTCTGTAAGCAGTGAGAGAGTGAGCTTACAAAAATATCATCTTTCTCAAATGTCTGACATACCAAACTCATTCTTGATGATCTGGTCACCCTAACAATAGCAACAACAAAAAGTATAAATTATGAAAATCCCAATTATTCTATTAGTTAGTACAAGTATAACAAAAAAAAAAAAGGCACTTGCACTTTTCAAAGAGACAAAAGGAGAGGCAGAAGCAAACTTTCCTTGACCATGCCTGGCTAGAGAATTATGCTGGCTACCAATGACATAAAGCATGTTAACACTCTATGAATTGAAAACACAATGCCTCACCATGTCCTTTGAGTCCACTTCTGCTCCATGGGCTAGCAATAAATGTACAATGGCAGTGTTGCCCTCCTGAGCTGCGATGTGAAGTGGCGTACGTTCGACTTTAGTCCTAGCATCACGTGATATCCCAGCTCGTAGAAGTACTTCAGCTGTAGCAACGTGACCATACTGAGCTGCTAAATGGAGTGGGCTGGTTCCAAGCTATTAATAAACAGGCTATGTCAGTACTATTATCCTGAAAGATTACACGAAGGTTTCATGTATTTCAGCTTGAATTTCCTGGTTTTATTCTGCCTGCAAAATGGCTTTTGTTTCTCTTTGTCACTGTCTTCACCAATATCAGTTTCATCTCGGGCAGTCACATACATAAAGTTTAGAGTTAGGAAAACCTTGAACAGCAGATAGCTAAAATTAGGAATCAAAAACATGGAAACAAATCACAAAGTCACAGAAAACCCTTAACAAATTGAAAATCGGATATTTTCTACAGAACAAATCACCACTTTTTAATAAGTACATACCATCAAATATGTATAAAAATTTCACTTCAATGATAAATGAATACTAGAAGAGAAAATTAGAACAGCTGGAGTTAATTCTGAACGTAAGTGACATGAAAACATTCTTAACACATTGTATGAGCTTTTAAAGGGGATGCTGCTATGCATGGAATCACTGCCGTAATGTGTGCTGTGAATTTTTTCACTCACTATTGTCATACAAATCACAGGATAAAACACAAAGAAATACACTGACAGTACACAGCTGCCTTGAACTAATTAAATAATATATTAGTTAAATGATATTCTACCCCCATGCCTTATATGAATGACAAGCAAAAATAAAATTAAAAAAAAAAAAAAAATTACAGCCCAGATGTGTTACCCAAGTATGGATTTTACTGGTTTTCAAGGGTTTCACAAGGAATTCCCACACAGTATGGTAATGTCCAAACCTAACTACCTCCAAAGAGCACAGCACTTCTTCAGAAGCTACTAATCGCTAAGATGGATAAGAATTCCCTTGCCTATTAGGGGCTGAACATTCAATACTATGTTCATATGAACCAGTCAATAAAATTGCAGAACATGGCGCTACTTTATGACTGAGCCTCAGTCAGTTAGACTATGAAACATTAAATTGGAATTCTATTTCAGAGTGTTTTTTAACATGGGACTATGCACAGTACAGCAGATAACACTGCCTGTGCAGTGCTCAGTCCCATGTTAAAAAATACACTGTATATGACGAACCAAAGTGTCACTTAACACATTCACTGCCAGCTATTTAAATACCCAGGGGTGTTAAAATTCCAGCCATTTAGAGGGTCCAAAGCCCCTTCTTTCATGATTTCAGTAAAAAAATAATTACACGAAAACTATATGAGATAAAGACTTGAAATTTAGAACATACCTTCAGTAATGTTTCAGCATGTGATATCATGTGTAGCAGCCTTCTGGATGCAGAAAAACACCACACTGAGCACAGGAAATCTAGTTTATTTCTTCACATTTTTTCGCACACACACTCGACATTTTTGTGTTCGTGTTTTATCATTTTTTGTGGGTGGAATATGGACCAGATTGTGATTCTTTAGTTTTCCATCAAGCCTGCCAGGGGGGTCATTTTTTTGGGCACGTTTTGTTGGAGTAGGTGTAGGTATTCTACTTGAGCCTTGCGACTCGTCAGATGATGACGGTAATGATACAGCATCTGATGTGTGTATCAGATTTTCTGTGATATCTGACATGAAATCTAGGAATGATTTGTGGGAATTAGGATTATTCTTTGAAAAGGTAACATAACTGTTGAAAAGGCAACATTGG
>Ga0123354_10017705_pt1 | contig 11163 bp, 8 predicted proteins | sample TergutLab28metaG_2_FD_97872 | JGI IMG/M metagenome (GOLD analysis project Ga0123354, IMG submission 97872) | Labiotermes labralis P4 segment gut microbial communities from Petit-Saut dam, French Guiana - Lab288 P4 | ecosystem: Host-associated > Arthropoda: Insects > Digestive system > Gut ... | reverse complement strand
CTACAGATACAGAGGTCCCGGGTTCGATCCCCGGCGCTACCAGATTTTCTGAGTAGTAGTGGGTCTGGAACGGGGTCCACTCAGCCTCGTGAGGTCAACTGAGGAGCTACTTGAATGGAAAAAAGTAGCGGCTCCAGGTCTAGAAAACAGAGATTAACGGTTGTGGGGACCCGTTGCGCTGACCACGTGAAACCCCTCTATCCGCAAAAGTTGGCACTAACTTCCCCGACCGGCGGCGGCCGCTCTGTCGGTATAGTTCGCGTGCGGACTAAGGCCACGGAGTTTTATACCACATCATGAGACCATGCATGAACGGTGTCATGTACAAACAGCACATTCAGGTCTGGATACAAAGAGAACGCGAATAGTTGCTTCTCAGATAAGAATTGCTCGACGCAATCACGCGTGGTAAGAGCGAAAATAACGCACTGTGCTCTTCGTAAAGCTTCTTATCGTGACCCTAACGTGCAGCCTGCGATTTGTAGTCGAAGGGCCTGTGACTTTCGACGAAACAAGAAATCTGACCAATATATGCAATTAATTGTGACACCATTCTTCAGAGAATTAACAGAAGACGTAATGCCAGGACTCTGCTGCATCCCACACAGCAAACGTCTCAATGAGAGCGCCACAACAAGTATTTGTCAAACTGGTGGCAGGTCGAAGTTTGTGACCTGCCGGATCTCCGGGTTTGAATCTGTGTAATTACAATCTGCGATCTGGTGTGATCATTTGGTCAACGATGTGACACCCTCTGGTCTACCATAGCATAGCATTCTCCATCTAACCCTCCCTCAACACCCATTTTTCCACACTCCCTGAAGCTCCTCCACTTGGCGTCCGCAAATTCTCCAACTAACACCTCCCAACACTTAATCTCAGTTCGGGTATTCAAAATTACATTTAGGCAACTGCAGCTATGTCCATGTATGGTCACTGCTATGGAAAGTTTTGATATTTTACTTGTGCATTTCGTCCTTCCAACAACACGCAGATTTTGGTTTTGTTTACTGGCGTTTGTGTGGCATGGAGTGGTAACATCCCGAGATTTGTAAACTTGCAAATCTGTTCTCTGAATCAATTTTGGATCAGAGTAAGTCGATCCTGTAATCAACACTGTTATCAATGGTACTGCCAAACTCTTACCGAATAATACAAGCTATCACAAATTCCTCAGCTTCCAGAAGCTACTGAAGTAAATATTTACTGCAATGTGTTCAGCAAGGTGGAGGTGGTGCAGTGACAGACAGACGAACAGATAACAGTTTGTGGAAAAGGCCATACACTTGACAAGAACTGTCAGACACTTTTCACAAATAAACGGCTGCTATTTCGAGAATAGAGTTGTGTCATGTGCCAAGAGACACTTTCAGGTGTAGGGACTGCAAAAACTGGAGGCTGGCAGTTCCAAACTCTTCTATGGAATGAGGCACATTAGGCTGCAAGGGGAACAACGGGTTGTAACCTCCTGATGGATGCAGGACTCGTACACTGTAATGCTGACAGGAAAGATGCCACAGTCAGGGACAAAATAAAATTACTGCATGTAGAAAAAAGACAGATATACCAGATCCAATCCTGGAAGACAGTATGTGTGAATATATCTACACAAGAAGACACAGACACTGAACACATACATTCAAAACTAAAGAGTAAGCTCACCTGCCACTTAATGTAGACCATTTCTAGTTGTAATATGGGTCAATGCATTTGATATAGTGGTAGAAGCAAGAACATATGCTGTCATGGACTGGAGCAAATATAGTGGGGAGAACATTAACCCTCATGTGGCTACGTCACGTAACATACTATCATACTTTCACAAATACATGCCAGCAATCAGTGCACAACAGGAACAAAACTCATGGACATAATCCTAATTAGGATTAAACATACAGCTATTCTCCTTCAGCTGCATTACAAGTGATGTGTGTGACGGCTGGGATCGACCTGAGCTTCCTACTGTGTTCTGTCTAACTACGTCAACACACCGCTTCACATCTATCTGCATCTAACTATTGTAACCTAAATTTTAATTCATGACACGAGCAACATGTAAATGTACTTTATATGTTTTGAAGTGTTTTATCAAGCAGGATGCAACTTTAAGGTCGAAACATGGTGCTATAAAAATTACCAAAAATATAGTTGTGATAATGGCTCTTCCTTATTAACTAACTACATGTCACTTCAACACATTTCTATCAAACAATGTCTCTTTTATAAACAATTATTCTACATCTTATGCGTACTAGTGGTTCAGCCTGCACTCGGATACCACATCACCAACAGCCAATCCCGCTACGTAACACCAACACGTCTCAAGTCAGCACAATACAGCCTACACAATAACGCACCAAGCAGTCGCAAGCTCCTGAAGATGGATGTATTAATGTCCGAAACATGTTGAGCAGTAAATTGACATAATAAAGCAAGTGTCATCAGGTTGGTCTACCTTTATTCAAATCATTCAATTATTCTACAGTGAATATCCAACAAAAACACAACCATTCTGTGCATACAAATTAATTAATTTAGTGGAATTAATTAAACCACAGTTTTATAATGAAATATAACTTTTACACTAAAATGCATGTAGACCTACGCTGGTAAAATTTATATTGAACTATGAAGAGAATGTAAAGTTTGGCTACCATCTATAAAATGCTTTGTGAAGATCTTCCTGTGAACGGTTTCTAAGCTAAAATACATAAGATAATTGAAGAATAAAAGACCAACTTGATGTCACTTGCTATTTTATTTCACTTCTTACGCGCTCAACATGTTTTGGGCATTAATATATCCATCATCGGGAGCCTGCGACTATTCTGTTCAATTACCACATTGGTCGGATAGCACTCCAACCCAACCACACTGAAACTCCTCAACACACATCAAACCAAGAACAACATGACCAATGTGGTAATTCAGCAGAATAGTCGCAAGCTCCTGATGATGGATATATTAATGTCCAAAACATGTTGAGCACATAAGAAATGTGAAATAAAACAGCCAGTGACATCAAGTTGGTCTTTTATTTTTCAACAATCACAATGATGCACGGTCCATAAACATAAGATAAATTTGAAACATAATAATCTGTTGCAAGAACTGTGCACTTTGCTGATACATACTGATCCAACAGAAATTGAATATTTTGTAAAACTCAATGTGTTATCAACAGCATGATAAGAAAGACTGTATGGAAAGATGGTATGGGGTTCTGGTCGAATTTGAATAGTGTACTGTTCAAATCAGCATGTACTAAGCCATGTCCGAAAACTACATAAAATTATTAGATTTTCTGGCAATCTGCATACAAATTAGAAAACCTGCAAGAACAGAAACTCATACTGCACAAGTTCCTCAACCACTATAGACTTCAGAGACTAATATGAACATCAGAAGAGGATATTCAGATGCAAGGAGGTCACACTGCAGATCACAGTCCTACATCAGCAGAACAGGATCGATGAAACAGCTGAACTATCCTCTCCAATTCGCAAACAGAGAGACCAGACAAATCATGCACAACACTTACCTGCAAAATGTTTAGCAACTGAGACACACTGCTGCACTTTTAACTTGACAAACTGCACCACACTGAGTTACAGACGAATATATCAGTTTTGAGTTTTTTTTTTGCCTTATAGATAAAACTAACCAGAAGCACTAATTCCTCAAATTTATTTTGGAATGGACTCTACATGTTTCAGACAGTTCCTCTGTCCATCATCAGCAGTTTTTCACTGCACACACAGCAGTGGTATATGTCATACAGCTTGTGAGCAGAATCAGGACGGCACCATCCTGATCTTGCTAACAAGCTGTCAGCAAACCTATATATGTATTGCTGTTGTGTACAGTGAAAAACTCCTGATGATGGACAGAGGAACTGTCTGAAACATGTAGAGTTTTATTCCAAAAATAAATTTGAGAAATTAATGCATCTAGTTGGTTTTATTACAAGGAAATTTGTTACAATACATGGTCACATGAATGTTAAAAAAAAATCAGATTTGAAGTTGACACGGCAGTTTGCAGTCTTCTGAGCTGTGACACCACGTACTTTCAAACAGTCTCTCTGGTTAATTAACACAGCAGAATCCTCCAAAACGATGGTACCTATCTGCCATCCACACGAAAGTGCCACAAATCTACCAAACTATGTGGCATTACGTTAAAGACCATAATTTACAAGTCAGTATGCTTGAACACTGGCACAATGATATTTGAGCTGCTCTAACCCCTCCATTATACAACACGTTCTAGACTTGATTATGGGAAAAAAAAATGAATTTGAATTAAAGATGGCAGTTGAGAACAATAAGCCCATTCCCGTTCATGTAAATGGTTTCAAGCGTGAAACGGTTAAATGTGGAGAACTGATGTGCCTTCACAGCTACTGTAGACCGGTGAAAATAAGAACAGGCCCCACACGTAACGCAAGAAGTCAAGCTTTGACGGCCGTCAACCTGTCTCAATACATGTGTGCTTCCACCTCATAACTGGATCCCTTGAACAGTACCAAGTGTGCACAGACCGGGACCGTTACAAAAGCAGCAATTCCTCATGAAAGGAGCACAACCGATTAAAAATTTATGTTTGCGGGTGAAAACTAGTAAAAGTGGTGTTTAATTCCCTCAGAAAAACACACATAAGAGCCTCACATTCATTCCATGTGTTTGTAACTAGTTTAGTTCATGTACCTTTCTGATGTATTTTAACAATATGGCACCATAAACTGTTAAGTATATGTTACAATAAGTAAAGTTTACTAGCACTTCTATTATGGGGCAGGTTTTGGAGCAAGTGGAAAACCAAATTTGGAAGAAGTTTTTATACAGTACATATGAGGAATAAATATGACATGAAATCATAAAATTTTCATATTGAACAAAAAATATTTCAAGCAAGTTGCTTTGACTGCTAGCTGTTTCACTTTGTGATGCTGACGGCAACAAGCAAACAGAAATATTTAGGTCGTGCCTGACGGAACTTCTTTCCCAACCAGAATCATTCTCTTTCAAGACTAATACTGCAGTTTTACAATACCTGAACACTGGTGACAGTTTTTTTGGCATCCAACATTTTTACTAATTCAGTGTCTTTGTTAACAGATTCAGCAATATTTACCCTGTGAAGGTGAATTAGTTCTTCATTAAAAAAAAATTCCTGAACGCCGTCATCACCTTTTTCAAACCCAGCTTCATCCACCAGCGTCAAAATTTTTTATTCTATACCTTGCATGGCTGTGTCACAGTTAGTTAAATCATATACAAACTTTAGCAGCCCAGGCTTTCTGCAAACCATTCATATTTTTTTGACCCTGTCCCAGGACAAAGTAATATATAATTTTCAATTTTATATTTTGTTTCACTGTGAGATTCTGAAACAATGTATCCCATAACAGGTTGCAAATATATGGCCTCAAAGTGGCTAATATACCTCGATCCACCAACTGGCAGATGAGGTAGTACTTGTAAGTACGAAAACCATAACCAAAACCATACATGTTTAGAAGCTTCAGTGTGATATCACCTTCAACATTACCACCACAAGGAAAGAATTCAATAATTTGAAGCCAGGGACTTGCATTTCTTCCCTACATATACACATTTTCTTCTTATTCTTCTTAAGTCTTTGGCTATAAATCCTGGATGGTAAATAAGCTCAAATTCATGTCATGCTGGTTCTGGCTGTAAATCCAATGGGTCAAAAACGTTTCTAATTTATGAATAATAACATCTCTAGTTTGCATTATCTGCTCCAATTGGTATCACCAATAGGCATTTCAGCAGCTGCATTTAGTTTCTCTGTACTGACAGCTGATGAAGATAATTTCAAGGCTGCAAATAGTTTCTTATCACAAGAACGAACTTTCAATGTACCCTCCGAAGTCAGGTTCCTGAGCTGCACTTAATGGCATTCCCATTTTCTCAGCCTCATCACGCTGCACATTATTTGCAATATATTTTGTACCCACTCAGATGATACAAAATTATGTTGATGAACAAGATGAAAGGCTTCCAAGTAGAAGCAGTTACATAAACGCTACAAATATCAGACACGTGTCGATCAGTGAAGATCATGTGCCAGCAAAATGGTACGAGAGAAACGTAATACAACACATCTGATTGAAGCTAAAATTTCCTATGGGAGTTTAGTCATCTAACAAAAAATACTGTGAGCGCAAATACCGCTCATTTCGGATAACACTCGAGAGTAAAAGTGCTCATTTAATGAGGTAAGGGTATGAAAAAAAATTAGTTATAAAATCGGATGATTAGCATTGCTTTCTCTCAGCTGCAGTTTGTAAACATATCATTATGACAGAAGAGTTGTCTGTCCACAATTCCACAACAGTTATATGACATAAAGAAGTAACACAAACATGACATTCATGCATACATCAAGTACTCCACCATGCCGGCCGGGACATTGTGTGGGAAACAGACACAGTAGTTGGTAAAAATTCAAAACTGTAAAACCAGAATCACCTAACCCACCAGACTATGTCCTCCAAGTCCGTAAATATGCCTTGCACTGTATTAAACCCTGCTGTGTTGAAGGCTAAAGTCACAGCACAAGTAGCACACCCACCACCTGCTCAAGAGTTACAACTAAACCCAGAGTGAGAAAAAGCAAGTACTCCAGCAAAGTTTGGCACAATTCTTGAAGTATATGCTTCTGCATGCAGTGTAAACAAACCACACACCATGCAGTCACTACATACAGATGCCACTCCAAAACCTGAGATGCACGAGGACCAAACACTTACCTGGATCAAGCTGTGAACAGACCTCAGTGCATTTGCCTGACAATTGGCACTCCATTCACTGAGTGAAAACAGCGTAAGGAACTTACGGAAATGAAAATAAATACTGTTAGCAAATAAAGAAACCGTATACTCTGAAGGAAGCCACAAAAGAAAGGGGAGGTAAAAACAGAAAAAGAAAACTGCAAAACAGTCATGCGGACTGGAGGAAAGAACAAATGAGTACATCACAGAAATGTTCAACCCATAACCTGCCTCTAAAATCTGATGGACAACATCTCAAGTAACAATTTAGCAATTTTGAATGTGTTCTGTTACAGTACCCCGGCCAGTTTTATTATGAGGGGTCATTATTTACATGGAGCTGGATTGTTGTCAGGTAAAATACATAATGTGGAATTGCATTTATGTAGTTAATGGAGTTGACTGTGGGGAGGTTATACTTGAAGAAATGTCCAAGTTTTACGGGTGGAAAATTTTATTATGATTCAAACAAATTTACAAATTGTACACGTACAACAACGAAAAGTAGATTTTTTATGTAAGATTTGGGTTTTATGGATATCACAATGCAAGTTGTGTTATTACACTTCCATAAGCACTTTGACTAACACTGATTCAAGTTGGTAACATTCTCCATCTTAATGATGATGATGATGACAACGACAGATTGCAACAGGTTCTTTCTGTGATTCAATCAAGAGTGAATAAAAGTCTACAAATAATATATATTAGTACGCTACAAAACTGCAGCAGGAGTGAGCGATGCAAGCTAACTCAATCAGTAATGCCTACCGTGCATGCTTCTGTGAAAACAAAGTACAGGAAAAGGGGGTGCCACATTACTTTGATATCACAACTTTAACAACCGGGCCCTCACTTTTTTTTTTTGAAAATTACCCAGTGTTTAAATGGCACTCCACTCCTACTTCATGCAAAATACTCAAAGCCCCATGTTATAGGGAACAGTCCCCTGCACCAGTACTGACTGCCCCATCACAGAAAGAGTTTGTAAGGAATAAATACAGTTACATCTAAATGCAGTAAAAATTGGTCCTTTACAATGTTGATTTGTAATGATGTTCCCTCATAAATTGACCAGAAAGTCACAGAAGATTTACAAGACAAGAAGTTACAATAAATACTGACTATGTGTTTTTCTGGTCTGACCAACAAGTAATCCGATATTCCCCAACCCTCCGATGCGTGACTGCGACACCATGCTAGAAGCTTTCAGACTTAACAAGCCCACCCTGGTCCCCTTGCTGGTGAACATCTGAGTAGTACTCGATGTGGTGCATGGTGGTAGTGGTGGTGGGTGTACATGGGGGGGCGAGGTCCTCGCTTACCTGACTGTGGGACACGCTGTCAGGTATGGGTAGAGGCTTCGCTACGCCAATTCGTACAACTCCCTTGGGGGCTCCTTTCAGTGCCTGGACAGCTTGATCTAGAGATGCATTCTCCAGTCCGGTGTCATTGACAAATAGCAGACGATCGCCTGGGATAAGACGGCCGTCGACCTGAGCAACGCCGCCTGGCACGAGACTCCGGATCACTATCACTGTTTCATTGGGATTCATCGGGTCCTGAAAACAGCCACATCCCTGTCAGAACACTTCACAACTGCCTTCCTACACACAAACCCATCCAGATGGAGAGAAAGAGGACAAGCTGTGAGATGCCAATGAGATGGGATGGAACATTCACAGAGTGTAGAAATGTACAGAGGCAGTACCCGGAACACACAGTGAAGGAGGAAGCAAACTGTAACAATTCATATTCCGAAAATTTTGCTAGCTCTAACTCTATAATTTTCTACACTCAAATGTGCAATCAACATACAAACATACCTTCCAAACAATGATTTTATTTGAGGAACATTAGTTGAATATAAGAGGGGAAAAATTACATTCTAATAGGTTTAACAGGTGAGAACACAGATATTTAAAACACACTACTTCATGAATACCATCGGTCTCAATGCTGTGATAACATTCCCAAATACACAACATAAGTTACACTCCAAATACTGTATGGCAGTCAGGTACACAACCTTTCAACACCATTGGGCCAAATGACACTTGATGTAAACATTTTATGCTCAAGATAAGCAATGCTACTGAATGTACAGAACAAGAGGAAGATGTTGAAGGCCACAACTGTGCTCAGACCATTGAAAGGACTGCCATGGATGGCGCACACAATGGCACGCAAAGTTTCCCCCTCTCTGCCTACTACTGTATTACCCTCCAGGTCCTTCCTAATTCTTGTCACTAATGAAAATAATCACGTGGTTATTACAGCTATCATTCCTGTGAACAAAGTGGCTGGAGTAGAAGAAAGTATGCTGGATGGGGAAGTGAAAAAAAGCTCGAGAGTGATGCAGAGGGAGTCAACTATAAGCCGGCTCTTTGTGGCCTCAGAAAAAAACTGTGCAATAACACAGCACCGTGCAAATATCTTGCACTACGATTCTCTGAAATGCAATCTGTAGAGGCAGAGCGATTAAAGTCATTAAACATAACAAGTCAGACATTGCTAATACAGATCCAGCAATTCAGACACTGCTGATACTTTGTTACTTCAGTAATAGTATGATACATCAAAACCCCCAACTCAATACTTGGAAAATACTGTACATACAAATAGGGCCTTACAGTCCCCCCTCCCCAACTGTGATCAGACTTAAACATTAACCTTTAACAGTCTGGCATCCCACACATGGGACACAAACATACAGCTGGGGCCCACAACCTGTTTTCTATATTTAGGAAAAAACAAAAATTACTGCACAATATCTATACAGTTCACACACCAACATATGCACTCTTTGCTAAACTTGATAAAGTTTTAAAATTTACATTAAAAAGCACTTCGACTTGCTCCTACATGTTTCGGTCTTTAAGTACGACCATCATAAGGGAGCCTTAATTAGAGCCTGGCTAAAGTTATATCAAGATTCGGTACAGAACATACAATGATGTAGGGTTTTTTTTTGTACTGAATTTTAATCTAATATATCTTCAGCTAGGTTCTAATTAAGGCTCCCTCATGATGGTCGTACTTAAAGACCGAAACATGTGAGAGCAAATTTTGATGTTTTGCTGACTGTGCATCTCAGTATATTTATCTCAGTAATTAACCAACCTGATACACAAAATTTATGTTTTACAATAAGTTTATTTCATGCCTCTACATGTTTCGAGCACATGTGCTCATCGTCAGGAGGTCAAAATTGCATTACACAGCCTCTGGTATCATCACACCTATAGGTGGCCGTCTCATGCACAGGTTGTGCATGAGACGGCCACCTACAGATTCTGACAATACCAGAGGCTGTGTAATGCAATTTTGACCTCCTGATTATGAGCGCATGTGCTCGAAACATGTAGAGGCATGAAACAAACTCATTGTAAAACAAAAATTTTGTGCATCAAGTTGGTTAATTACTGAGATAAATGTAGGAGCAAGTCAAAGTGATTTTTAATGTAAATTTTAAAACTTTATCAAGTTCAGCAAAGAGTGCATTTGTTGGTGTGTGAACCTTATAGGTATCAAAATGCACGGTATGATACAAAAAAATAATAAAACATAAACAAAAATAAAATTAAAACATACACAAAACTATAAACAAAACACACTGCATTGCACAATCTCTGCTCTTTTTCCCCGCAAAATGCCATACATTCACAATTTGATCTTTTTTAGTTCATATAATATTCACAATTTACATGAAGAAAGCACTAAAATTTAAATGTCCACTCCCAGCTGTTAAAAGGGCACAGCTGTTAAAAGGGCACACAGTGACTAATGACAACAGGTCTTTTAACCAATCATCAGCAGCACAGAGAATCCTCAGCCCTGCAGGTAAAGTGTAACTGAATCCACCAATTACACATGCATCCACATTTTATCCTAAGTTCAGGTACATTTAGCCCTCTCGGTGCCAGGCTGTGTGTGTAGGTTATGCAAACGATTGACACCCTCTCAAAATAGACACACACAAAGATACACACTCGGTACAAGAGTCACACCATTCAGTAATGCAATTGCTGCCGAAATCTTACAGATGACAAGAAAGCTTAAAACACTTACGATGGTGGCCAATACATAATCTGATGGCACAATGCGCGATGCCACCAGTGGCCGATTAGCAGGCGGTTAGAGTAGTTCTTGAACTTTATGTCAACTTGTACGGGCCTATAATAAGACCTGATGTTGCATCACTTGCCTCAGATAATGGTGAATGTCAAGCTGATTAACCTTTTGACGCCTAATGTCAACTATAGTGGTCGTACCGCACCGCTAACCTCTAAAGTTGCACTTTATATATTTATTCAACAAATATAGGTACTGAATATTTTAAACATGGTATATACTCTCCG
>Ga0123354_10017703_pt1 | contig 11164 bp, 6 predicted proteins | sample TergutLab28metaG_2_FD_97872 | JGI IMG/M metagenome (GOLD analysis project Ga0123354, IMG submission 97872) | Labiotermes labralis P4 segment gut microbial communities from Petit-Saut dam, French Guiana - Lab288 P4 | ecosystem: Host-associated > Arthropoda: Insects > Digestive system > Gut ... | reverse complement strand
GTTGGTTGGTTGGTTGGTTGGTTGGTTGGTCGGTTGGTTTGTTTGTTGGTTGATTGGTTTGTTTGTTTGTTTGTTTGTTTGTTTGTTTGTTTGTTGGTTGGTTGGTTGGTCGGTCGATCGGATGTTTGGTTGGTTGTTTGGTTGGTTGATTTGTTAGTTGGTTGTTTGGTTGGTTAGTTAGTAAGTTAGTAGTTTATATGTCGAGTTCAACACAAGACTTGGCAATATGTAACAACGGAATCACAAAAATTTCGATCAGATTAGTTCAGTGCTGTTGCGGACGGACAGTAACACTGCCCAACACTGCCCGTCCGCAACACAAATTATACACTTTATAAACTTGCAGTCACTTATTGATATTCGGTTTACTTCTTTCAATAATCTAACATTTGTTAAGCGCACAAAATTACTTTTTTACTTAAAATGGTCATTTTGCCGCCACTTGGACTCTGCCGCCTAGGGCGGCCGCACCACTCGCCACCCCTTGCCCCCGCCACCAGCTACAACTCTGGCAGCAACACAACATTGTAGATATGCTATTTGCTCATGCAAATGATGACTTGTTGTCGAAGCATAAAAACACCACCAAATTAACAAATTATTCCACCTGTCAGTAAAGGAACTAGCCTAGAAGTAAATGGCAACTCAATTTCACAATCCACATACATGAACCTGACGTGACAGCAAATTGAGCAAGAAAGTCACCACACAACTGCAGTCTGTAATAAACCATTACATAATTCGTGAGTCAGGATACAACATTGAGAAGCATAGATTCCGCTACTGAAGCAAGAAGATGAATAAATTCTATACATGCTTGTTACCGAACAGTTCAAAAACTTCTATCGCCAAAAACGCTGAAATTTATGACGCAGATAATTTTGTTAGTTTTTTTTTTGTATGGGTGTAGAACGTAGTTTCTTACTTCCAGAAAAGAACGGACGTTGTTGTTTTGTGAGCACAGAAATGTTCAGTGTACCCCAAGAACCTAAGTAAGATGACGTAAGCAATTCTTATAATAAAACCAATTAGATGCACCAATTTCTCAAATTTATTTTTGGAATAAAACTACACGTTTCGGACAGTTCCTCTGTCCATCACCAGGAGTCTTTCACTGTACATAGAGCAATGGTGTATATCATACAGTTTTGCTGACAGCTTGCGAGCAGGATCAGGACGTCCGTCCTGGTCCTGCTCGCAAGCTGTCAGCAAACCTGTATGACATACACGTACACACGTACCATTGCTGTGTGTTCAGTGCAAAACTACTGATGATGGATAGAGGAACTGTCCGAAACATGTAGAGTTTTACTCCAAAAATAAATTTGAGAAATTAATGCATCTTGTTGGTTTTATTATAAGGATTTATCACGATGCACGGTCACATGAACGGAAAATGAAGTAAGCAGTTCCGTATATATTTCTCCGTATACAGTCAACACAAGTTGCGGCTTATAACATGCTGAAACTAGTCGCTAATAAACCGTAACATAGGGTTGTGTAGACTGTATATTGAGAAATACAATGTATACTGGGCTGTGAACACAACAGGGTTGAATAATCTTAAAATTAATTGATGTAGGCAAATTAGAATAAGACAAAGGGCGACAGACGAAATTCGCCATTCTTACAGGTCGCCCAGTAAGTGGGAGTTAGAGTTCACACTACAACAAGCCATGATGGCCCAGAGGCGGAGTAGAGGTATGGCTCTACTCTTTCTTTAACCTCGGTGATAAGTGGGGATGGATGGTTAATGCCGCTTTACCCCCGGGAAAGACCAGTTTCATAGGAGGTTGGGTGGGTCACACGGCCGGTCTGGACGGGTGCGGAAAATATCGCCATCACCGGGATTCGATCCCCGGATCGTCCAGCCCGTAGCAAGTCGCTATACTGACTGAGCTATCCTAGCCCCGGTTGCCCAGATGTCCTGTTGATATTCCATCTCTTGTGATACAAGGGCGACTTATGATGAGAAAGTAAACGAAAGCATGCAGGATTATGGTGGACGTCGTGAATGAAAAAGTCCAATTAGAATATCGATAACGTGCAAGAATAAATTTATAACGGACCTTAGGCGGGTAGGTTGTGAATGTCTGTACGTGTTCCTACTTCACGGCCCTGTTCCTTCGTGTTTGGGGCGTTGAAAATTCGGGTTCCGATATCACAGTGCATGTTAATTAGTTAGCCACGAATTTCTCCACAATAAATCGGTGTCTTCTCAGTACACATTGATACCCCAATCAGGGGCGTCAATGTGTTTCAAAACAGGGTCAAATGGTAAGTAATCCACACGTTTGCAGGCCACATGAATATGTTATGAACAACTACGGTGAATCACAGTCTGTTACATACCGGGAAATATGGAATTTTAACAGTACTAAAAAGTAGTCCAGGGCACGGCACAATTAACTGTACTCCTACTTACTCCCTAGCGCTGGTCACTGTTAAAAAATCTTATAAAGTCAACGAGAAAACCAGTGCGTCATACACTGAATTGTTCTCCACTGGCATAGTAGTTCGTATGTGCTACACAAAAAGGTAAAGTGATCCCGTTAACGGCCCCGTGTGCCCCAGAGGGTGGGTAGAGGTACAGCTCTACTGTTCCATGACCGCGGCACTAAAAGGGGGTGAGTGGTCAGCCCCACGGCCCGGCCGCACTTTACCCCCGGGAAAGGCCCGGTACCCATTGTACAGGAGGCTGGGTGGACCCCAGGGCCGGTCTGGACGGGCAGAAAATCTCATCCCCACCGGGATTCGATCCAAGAACGCCCAGCCCGTAGTCAGCCACTATACCGACTGAGCTACCCGGCCGACGTACGTGCCATAAAGTTAGGCGAAATATTCGCTGAAAATCTCAGGTGGACATCACCATGGTGTGAGAGAAGTGAAAGCTGGAGCGTGGTGTAATGTCCCTATCTAGATGCTGAAAGTCGTGTTCTTTAACAATACAATCGATTTCGTACGTACAATCCATAAAGTTGTGTCATTCGGCCCGCGGCCATATTTGTACATTACACATGTCATGTAAAATTACACCATACCGTTGGCTCACATCAAAGGTTGTGGCCATTTGCCAAAAAAAATTGGACACCCTTTAGTTCTCACCGATAAGGCTGTTCTGGCCGGTGATTCCCGCGTTGTTGACGAGCACGTCTACACCACCCAAGTACGTTTCGATCCAACGGAACATCTCCAGAACATCATTCTCGTGACACAAGTCACAGAGCTTTGGGTATAGTCGTCCGCTGCATTCGTCTTTTGTTGTCCGTTCCTGCGTAAACTGAAATGTGCTGCCGTTACTTGATGCAAGGCCAAAGTAGACATAAAGGTAAAAAGGTAAAGTGCACCCTTGTACAGGGCCTGAGGCTCTGTACAGGCCGGACGGCCCATAGAGGGTGTAGAGGTATAGTTCTAATCTTTCTTGACCACGGCACTAGAAGGGGGTGAGGGGTCAGCGTCACGGCCCGGCCGCTCTTTACCTCCGAGAAAGACCCTGTACCCATTGTACAGGATGCTGCAAAAGTAGACATACAGCTTATGGAAAACTCAATGTTACGCGAGGTTCTAGGGCATCGTGGCGGTGCAGCTGAGATCGCTGTTCTTCTGGAACTCTGCCTCACTTTTGTGATCGGTTCTCGACGTTTTAAATTCGACAATTTGATCCTTGACAACGACAACAATAGACAGTTCCGAAACACCGAACCCCAGTCACCCAGTGATGGGTGGAAACGTCTCAGAAAAACGGAGACAAGAAGACTCGAGGACGTCTGCGTAAATCCTGTTCTTACATACAAAGGCTCGTGTTCTCTGCATTTTTTACATGTCATCCTAAGACAGGACAGTGTACGCACGTATAAGGTAAAATTGAGGCGTGTTCGTTTAACCACTGTTGCTGTTCAAAAGCAATAAATATCACATATTCTGAGGGTGTGTTTGTAGCCTTATATACCCATATGCAATGCGCATGCGCCATATTGTCGTCTGTGGCCTGTCCCCCTCTACAATATTTTTCCACATTATCTCCTAAAGGCACAATGTAAGAAAAATTTATTGAACATAACACATGTGTTTTGATTTTCTCTGCAACTTTTGTCCGATACATTTCTCATTCTAAGAAGAACTGAGCGAGATGTGATAAAAAAACGTGCACTGGTCTCTATGTAAAGTGCCCGTTATTCATGTCATATTTTGATGAAACTTGAAAATTTCTCGACAGATGTTCGAAAAATACTCAAATAACGAATCTCATGAAAATCCGTCCAGTGGGAGCCCAGTTGTTCCACGTGGGCGGGCGGTCAGCCATGACGAAGCTAATAGTCGCTTTTCGCAATTTTGAGAACGTGTCTAAAAACCAAAGGTTCAACTTCATGTTGCCGAAGTTACATTTACACTGTAATCCGAATCAGATGAATCCAGTCGAAACATACCCCATGTATTCCTCAAAGACACTGGTTCCAAAGTGTGCTCCGCGAATCCCAAGGGATCCGCAACCAGCTCCAAGGGGATCCGTGACAACATTTCTGTAATGGCTATTTTGAACTTTACTTATTGTTTAATTAAAGGAATAATGTTTTGTCAAAAATAATCGCGGAACTTCTTTAATTGGCGAGGTGTTTATTTCGTACGACCGTTAAAATATCGACCTTGACTAGTCGCTATAGGCCTACCGACTACGCCCCTCTTCTCCCTAATTCTTTCATTTATCCATCATTTCTCATCCGTGCCTCATGCCTCATCCATCTCATACCTCTCCACTTTAAACCCTAACAAAATCACAAGAAACGCGCAAAGGTACAGTCGCGAAGAGATCGTCTGGAAGCATAACAGTAAAATTAATTTTTATAATATTGTGAGATTCTGTGGACTTACACTCAGTTGGTTAAGGAGAGGGGTTAAGAATGACCTGGGCTATACCCCTTCATGACGTGAACAAGAACGAAATTGAAGTCGCGGGATTTCCTTGACGTCAGATTTGAGGTTCCCATGGCAGCGAATATCATAATTAGTCTTCTGGGATGTGACGCCGTGTAGTTTACTAGACGAATACAACCTACACGGCGTCACATCACAGAAGACTGTGATCTTCAAACAGTGAAGTTTATTAATTTCAGTGCGAACGTAAGGTGTTTAGTATATACCTGGATATCATCAATGTTGCGGTCCAGAGCTACGACAATTAGACCTAGTTTAAGTAGGCGTCGTGTGATGGCAGCACCTATTCCCGAATTGGCACCGGTTACTAGCGCCACTTTCCCAGACCATTGAAACCCTGACATTGCGTTCTGTAACAAAGTACAGGCAGTACTGCAATCTGGCGGTCGCGATGTGACATTCACTTGCAAAAGAGAATCTGGAACCACCTCGTGTTAAAGTCCATTATTAATTTGAGGGTGAAAGGGAGAAAAATCACATTTAAAAGCAAAAACAGGACTCATGCAAGATTTGAGGTTCTCACAGCCATGTTGCTGAAGATTCAAGTCTTCTATGATATTATATCCTCTCGATCCTAAGGAACGTGACGCATTCATCTTCGGTGTCCAGCAGTCCAAAAGATCAGTCAAGCAACAGGGGTGTCCTTATTAACTGCAGTTTGTTCAAGAACGAAGTAGACGGAGAAAGATGGAAAGAAAGAAAGACATAAAGAAATAAAAAAAAAAGAAAGAAAGAAATGACCGGGGGGGGGGAGGTAAGGTAAAGGTTACCCCATGACATGTCAAGCCGGCACAGAAGCGAAGTAAAAGTAAAGGTCTACCCATACTCGATGAGGAGGCGGCTGTAAGTTCAGGAAAGAAGAAAGGAGGTTGGGTTGACCTTGGAGCCGGTGTGGATGGGTCTGGAAAATCTACCCCAAACGGGTTTTAAGCCCCGGACAGACCCGTCCGTTATGGGGAGGGGAAGGAGGAAGTAAGAACGAAGGGAAGGAAACAATAAATAAATCAAAGAAGGTGGGAGTGAAAGAATTTTTGGGTCTGTCTCCAACTGCAGGCAGTTCCGCACCCTGTAATCCGTCAAGGTAAAAAAAAAGCTATTCAGGTTAGACCTGTCTAAACGACATAATTAAATGCGCCGTAATCAGGGGCGCCGGCAGCGAGGTGCAAGGTGCACCGCGCATCACCTTCGGATGTTGGCATTTCATCATTTACTATATCAAGCAGTTAAAATATCCACAAAAATAAAAGTAAATTACGTATAGCCCCTATAAATTTAGTCTATGGATTAATTAAACGTTTCTAGTTAAGAGGAACCTTAGTTACAATCCTGTCGATCATTGATCATTAAAAAAAATCTTGTCACCTCACATCATCAACTTGCAAAAAATTCTGCTGGGCTCAAATAATACAAAGACAAAACTACAGCAATTGTAGTCTCAAAGTTAAAGACAGACGTTCTAATGTAAAACAAACTAAAACATTAAGATATTTTATGTCGACGAACAATAGAAAATATCGAAGGCAGGCCTGCGCACTGCTACGCTGGTCAGGCACATGATCCTCTGCCTTCCTGCAACTTACACCACACAGCTTCTGTCGGAAATTACGGCTCAACGACCATCTTCCTTAATTTCTGTTCGAAAGGTCCCGATTTCGGGTTTCGACCCTTAAACGCACTGACGTGGCTGCGGTAAATGCGTACCATTAAATCGCACAACAGAACAAATTATAACATTTCGGTTCGCTCCGAAATGCTACTAACTTACCCGCACAAAATCCAAGACGTTACTTCAACATACCTGTCCCTACTACATTACACACTTCTACTACAGACATGCATGTTAGTAGGTAATAAACCGCCCTTCTGAGGACTCAGGTCGTCTGGGATTTGACGCTGTGTGTTGAATCAGATGGCACTGCGATGCTACGAAACGACGAGAACCATTCACAGCAACATACACGTCATATCCCAAAAGACCTGACTCCTAACAAATACCTTGTGAAAACCTCAAAACTGGGAACACTGTATAGCTAAGAACTTTACAACCATATTTAATCAGCATAATTTTCTATATTACCAACACAGTAGGTCACTTGTACACTTCATGAACATTTCAACTGCAATAAACGAAACTAACAACTTGTAAACATGCATACTAAACGTATTATTACATCTGTACACCTGATAGTTCGCAAGGGAGGGCTCTGTCACCTCGTTGTGATCACAACTGCCAGTCTCTATGGTATTTGACTCAATACAGTGCAAATTTTTATCCCCACTTACTGCCAAAAGGTGAACAACTCGCACAAAGAACAATCACGATATAGCTTGCAAAAAGCGGCGTTCAGTCCATTACATAAGGTGCCAGTTGCTTCACCTCTGTTAAGTTCAACTAAGCTCCTTATCTTCGTGCTCATGTCCTTTCACTTTCAATTATTTCCTTAGAGCTACGAATAAGCTTTGGCAGCAATACAAAACCAGCGGGTAAAGACAGCCGGGCTTCATAAACAGTTCTCTTTCTCTTTCACAGAGATTCCAAAACATCACGTCTATGCCGCACCGTAACAAAGGTTTCGTTTAAACTCCCAGCAACGTCTAGGAAGCTTCATTGGTCTCTTTTAGGTGAGCCATCCCCGTTGCGCTATATACAGTCACAAAGATGGGTAGAGTAAGTCAAACACAACTTACGAATATCTTGTTGCTAAGGAGCTTTATTTACGTAGCGTACCTTAAGAGCAAGAGCAACAACATGTTTCGGCCTAGTTGCTCTTGCTCTTAAGGTACGCTATGTAAATAAAGCTCCTTAGCAACATGATATTAATAATTTGATGTGTATTGGACCGTGCATCATCTTGACAACTGAAGAATAAAATCCAACCAGATGCCACTTATTACTCTATTATGCTTATGTTAGGCTCAACATGTTTCGGGCACAATTTTGCCCATCATCAGGAGCTCACGACTGTGTAAAAGCCTTCGGTCCGGACACTCATCCATCCTGCCTGCACTTCACTTCCAACCAGCAGCAACTCGAGAACCAGACGGTCTATGTGGTAACCAACGCTATCGTCGTGAGCTCCTGATGATAGGCAAAATGGTGCCCGAAACATGTTGAGCCTAACATAAGCATAATAAAATAATAAGTGGCATCTAGTTGGATTTTATTCTTCAGTTAAGATACTCATACTTTGTGTTTGACTTACTGTACCCATCTTTATGATATTCACTGCTCTCGCTCGTTACACTTCACCCACAGCTATGTTGCATCTACTCGGAATTTTCTTACTGTCCGCGATACATGCTGTCAAATATCTTCGTTCTTCATGCAGTAACTTTGACGACAAGAGGAAAAATTAATTAACTATGACCACGATTATGAATTAACAATACTGATGTTCGGACAAACAACAATCCTATACAATTTTTATTCTTCTTTATTGTGAAATAAGCGTTTACTGGAAAAGGACAAATTACTGAAGTATTCCGACAACATGTACCTAAAATTGTTTAAAAAAAAACCTAGAATCCAAAAAAAATATAACTGTCATTTTCTTCAGTGGCTTATTTAGTTAATTTACGTTTCACAGATCCGAAAAATATAAATTTTCGTCTCCAACTTCCTCCCCTTGTTCGTTTTTTTTTTTGGACCGCACCTTCTGCTACTCTACTCGCTCTTCATTCTGTTATTATGTCCTTATTATTTCTCTGTTCCTTATGGCGTACCCTTTCACTAAGAACCTGGAGCATAAATGAAAGGTGGACTTTTATCTGCACACGCACATACAGAAGGGGAGGTGTAGCCGCATTCCTTCCTTCCTAACTATGGCATTAATTTGAGGCGAGTGTCCAGCTTCATGACCCGACCACTTCACATTCGCGGAAAGAACGCCCGGCATCCATCGAATAGGAGGTTGGTGGTGGCACAACCTGTCAGGACGCTTAGAGAACAGAGAAATAGGTGGCGTTAGTCGAAACAGTCCCTCGGTCGTTCAGGGCGCAGCCTAGTCACCATACCTACCGAGCTAGCAGAAATCAACCACAGCACAATGCCTTTAGTTGACATGTGCAGAAAGTTCTTTCTTCTTTACGCTGCAGTCAACATTGGAAAGTTCCTCTGTCTACGCTGACAGCAGTTTGTCACAATTATTATCCTGTCTCATCGAAGTTTCTCTTCACATTGTACCTAAAAGTAATGCCAGTGTACATTAAATGTCGCTCATTTGCCTAATTTCACGAAGTAGCTTAGCAGATTCCCTTATATGAGAGTGAAACTGGATTTCTGCACCCCAACATTGTGACCAGTTACTGTATCACAAAGTGAAATTTGTTCTTTTGAGAAGCACGGTAGTGACTAGAGCAGAAAATGTTAGAACGGTTTTCAAAATAATTATCAGTATGAGCAAATACATCAGTTGTTCTTACAAATGGATATATTTTATTGCATATTTATTACATACTGTATTCCAAATAATAATAAAAATACTTAATAGAAAACGAATATTAAGGAATTGAATTATTATTATTATTATTATTAATCATCTCCTTTATGCAGGGTATTTATACATATATTCCTGAGACAAACTATGTCCCTAGGGAATACAGTGTTGCAGCTATTCTGCTGTTACTATTCATGGTGCTTATATTCAGTGTTGCATCTATTGTATTTTTACATTGGCACTTTCCGAAGTATGTGTGCAGTGCCCAATATGGCTGTTTTCTGGAGTTTCTTGACTTCGTATTTTCCTGGTATGTTGCTCACGTATTTTCTAAATGACCTTGAAATAGTCCCAGTCGCCCCTATTATTACTAGTATCACCTTTGTTTATAATAATAATAATAATCATCATCATCTCCTTTATACAAGGTATTTACACTTATACTCCTGAGACAAGCTATGTCCCTAGGGAATACAGTGTTGCAGTATTATTATTATTATTATTAGTGTGACTTCAGTATCCCTGGTATTGATAAGGAACGCGACCTACCTCTTGAAAACTGCCGAGTTTCCTCTAAACTGCAGGGAGATGCTGTTTAGACCGCCACCTTTTCCTCGGTTTACTGCAGCGTATTGATGCTGACTGCAACAGTAACATGCATGACCCAACTGAGCAACTGACTTGCATGAAACAAATATGTTCAGCCAAATCTATTTTCTTATTTAAAATCTTTAATTTCCAATTCTAATTAAGTATATTTATTACTGCACTAATTTATATCTTTTAAATTAGTGCGCGCTATTTTTCTATTGTTACAGATTTTCAAATTCTAAATATGACTAAGTTTCTCGGACTACGTAATCTATATCCGACCTGACCAGCTCTTATAAAAATGCTGCATATGGTCTCAGGCCTACATGCTTTTATCCTACAAGCTACAACGTCCATGAGCTTTTTCAAAATACTGTGCTTTGTATAGACAGCTAAGCTACAAATGTAATGTACTGACGAAAAGTTTTATGTATAACCTGGTATCAGACATTAACCTTTTGGCGCCGGAATTATTTTTTTAATTTTAGCACACCTGTATATAAAATGTGAATAATACAGGAACCAAATACGTTACAATTATGGAACAAACTGCATTTTGAAGATAAAAAAAAAAGGAGAGTATATACCATGTTTAAAATATTCAGTACCTATATTTGTTGAATAAATATATAAAATGCAACTTTAGAGGTTAGCGGTGCGGTACGACCACTATCGTTGATATTAGGCGTCAAAAGGTTAATAGTTTCTGTGACAAGACCGTAAGCTCAACGTAAACAATCAACATTCACAGCTGTAAATTTTACCTTTCAGTTCTTACGTACAGCCTGATAATGGCTTCATCATAAATCGACACGTGGGCATGTAGCTGATTTCTAGACTTTGAAATTTGTAACTGTGCTTGACGGACAAGTGACTGGGTTTATATCCATACATTTTGACTTCAATACTTTTTTCGACCCTGTATCACATACGTTGCTCTTATCTAAATTTATTTCACTTTTATTTCACCAAGACATGCACTTGCAAATCACACAATATCAGTGTTGATACATTAATTATTAAAAAGATAAACCACTAAAATTATTGGAACTCCAACATGTTTCGGTTTTCCATAAAACCATCCACAGGGAGCCATTCGTGTCTGCTAAAGTTACTTGTTGTTCGTTATTATTTTTCAAAGTATGCTGGCAGCATGTCGTATTTTATTGTGATGGTTTCGGATTTCATGTTACTCGTTTTCCTTG
>Ga0123354_10017701_pt1 | contig 11165 bp, 7 predicted proteins | sample TergutLab28metaG_2_FD_97872 | JGI IMG/M metagenome (GOLD analysis project Ga0123354, IMG submission 97872) | Labiotermes labralis P4 segment gut microbial communities from Petit-Saut dam, French Guiana - Lab288 P4 | ecosystem: Host-associated > Arthropoda: Insects > Digestive system > Gut ... | reverse complement strand
TTATTATTATTATTCGAATTTCTCACTTCTCAGCTTTGGCTGGGAAATATTCACCCATCCTGGGATGTAGTAATCAACAGGATTAGGCTCGGTGGTCTTATTTGTAGTTAAAAAGTTTCTTACAATTGAACATGTGCCAAGAATCACTGATTTTTGCAGTTTTATATATATGTATTCGGGTGCTGGTTAAGTCTTGTTAGACTTTGTGATAGTGACTTTGGAATTACTCCCGTATTATTATTATTATTATTATTATTATTATTATTCCAGTAAGTCCAAGCGACTTGCTATGGGCTAGACGACACTGGGATCGAATTCTGGTGGAGGCGAGATTTTTCGCAGCCGTCAGACCGGCACTGGGGCCCACCCACCTTCTTATACGATGGGTACAGGTTCACTCCCGGGGGTAAAGCGGCAGGGGCTTGGCGTTGACCACCCACCTCCATCTAGCGCCGAGACTAAAGGAAGAGTAACGCTATACCTATACTCCCCCTCTGGGCCTTCGTGGCCTTTTCTAGGGCGAACTTCATCTTTCTTACCTACAATAAAGTAAGCACTCATTCACGTATGGTTTACGTTCTTGAAAATCGCAATGTTGCGCGAAACAACGTAGAAGGAAGCCTTCATTCCGTATAAGAATGCACTAAAATACCCGAGAGTGTGAACACTGAAGATCCATCCCACAAGCTGCAAGGGAAAATAACGTTAGTGCTAGTCCGGGTAACGTTCGTACAATATTTTAAAACCAAAATTTATCTCTCATGATAAATGGGTCCCTGTCACCACGGCATAGCGCGTCCTCGGATTAGGGATGTAAGAACAGCCTCCAGTGTGAAGGGTAGCTTCGAATATATTGAATAAGCAGTTGCGGATAACCGACAAGGGGTGATCCTTCAGCTGTGGGTTTGGGCGAGGTGTCAACAATTCCTTAGCTTAAAAACTGCCCTTGTTACGAAATGAATACACGTGCCTCGGGCTTGGACTGATCCTTTGATACTTCCTAAGCAATAGAAAAAGGACACGAGATTTGGTAACTGAATGTAAGGAGCATGTATAGGTCAGGGTCACGTACAGGAGCAGCCAGGGAATTAGCAAGATATAAATTAGATTTAGTGAGTGTAGAGGAGGTTAGGTGGGACAAAGGGAGTGCTGTAAGAGCAGGGGATTTTATTGTTTTTCTGCGGCAAAAGAAATTAAAATCGTCAATTGGGAATAGGATTTTTTACACAACAGAATCGTACCAGCAGTTAAGAGAGTAGAATTTGTTAGCGATAGGATGTCATATTAGTTCTAAGAGGTCGCTGGTGTAATATCATTGTTTTGAATGTGCATGCGCCAAGTGAAGAAAAAATTGATGATTCAAAAGACAGTTTTATGAGGAATTAAGAACAGGTTTTCGATCAATTTACTAAGCACCATTCGAAAATTCTGTTTGGAGATTGTAATGCAAAACTGGGGAGGGAGGATATTTTCAAACTGACCATTGGGAATGGTAGGCTACATCTGGATATTAATGATATGGTTGTTAGAATAGTAAACTTTGCCACATCAAAGGATCTAGTTGCTTAAATCACGATGTTCCCGCACCGAAACATTCATAAATACACCTGGATCTCTCCTGATTGGAACACTCATAATCAAGTCGATCACACATTGATACATAGATGGAATTCGAGTATCCACGATTTACGATCTTTCAGAAAATCTGAATGTGATACTGAACACTATCTGATGGTTGCAAAAGTTAGGAAAAGATCGGCAGTAAATAAACAGGCAGCACTAAAATGTTATATGGAGAGATTTAAACTCAGGAAGCTAAGTGACCTGGAGGTTATGAACAGTATCAGATTAAGATCTCAAACCAGCCTGAAGCTTTGAAGAACTTAAATGATAGCGAGGACATAAATAGGGGTTGGGAAAACATTAAAGAGAATATCAAATCCTCAATTCAAGAGAGCCTAAATCTTTATGAATAGAAGAAGCATAATCCATAGTTTGATGAGGAATGTTTACGATTTTTAGATCAAAGGAATCAGGCTAAAATGCAATGGTGACAATATCCAAACCAAAGCATTGCAGATAATCTAAACAATGTAAGACATGAAGCTAGTAGACAGTTCAGGAACGAAATGAAGGAATGTCTGAAAGCTAAAATTGATGAACTTGAGACAAGCAGTAAGTTCAAAATATCAGAGACTTGTGTAGGTGCATAAGGGGCTTTGAAAAGGATTACCAGCCTAGAAATTGTATAGTAAAGGATGAGAAAAGTGATTTGGTTACAGAATGCCACTGTATTTTGGCTAGGTGGAGGAACCATTTCGCTCAGCTATTGAATGTACATGGGGTTAACGATGTTTGGCATTCGGAAATACGTACAGTAGAGCCACTGGTGTATGAGTTGAGTGCCTTTGAGGTTGAAATGGCTGTTGAAAAGCTAAAATCAAAATTATCAAATCCCAGCGAACATTTAAAGTATGAGGTAGGATAATTCTCTCTGAGAACCTTATACGTGTTAATTCTATTTGGAATAAGGAGTAATTGTATGTGGAATGGGAGAAGTCGATCATTATAGCTATTTATAATAAGAGTGATAAAAGAGATTTAGTAATTACAGAAGCATACCAGTTTCGTCAACTACATACAAAATGTTATCCAATATCTTAATATCAATGTTAACTCCATATGCAGAGGAAATTATTGGATATCAATAGTGTGGATTTCGACGCAAGAGGTCAATGACTGATCATATATTATGCATTCGTCATATGCTTGAGAAAGATTAGGGATACAATGAAGCAGTGCAACATCCATTTGTGGACTTCAGTAAAGCTTCTGATTCAGTTAGGAGGCAGGTCTTGCTTAATATTCACTTTGAATTTGGTATCTCCATGTAACTGGTAAGGATAAAAAATAGATTTGAATGGAACCTTTAGCCGAGTCCGGGTAGGCAAACATTTGTCTGACATGTTTCCTATTATGAATGGTTTATGGTATTCATGAGCGGTTGGTTTATTCTGATGATGTTAATATATTGGGCGGAAGCTTCATACTATAAAGATGAGCACACAAGCTTTTGTAGTTGTTAGTAAGGACAATGGAATAAGAAGTGAAAGCTAAGTACATGGTCATGTCTCGAGATCAGAATGCAGGACGAACTCGCAATATAAAGACTGATAATAGTTCCTTTGAAATGGTGGAAGAGTTCAAATGTTGGAAACAACCCTAACGAATCAAAATTCTGCGCAGGAAGAAATTAATACCAGAATGTAGTCAGGGAATGTTTGCTATCATTCAGTGCAGAATCTTTTGTCTTCCTGTTCTCTACCCAAAAATATAAAGATTAAGATATACAGAACTATAATTTTGCCTGTTGTTCTGTATGTATGTGAAACTTGTTCGCTCACGTTGAGGGAGGGACTAGGTTGAGGGTGTTTGAGAATAGGGTGTTGAAGGGAATACTTGGTCCTAAGAGGGACGAGGTAACAGTGGATTGAAGAAACAAAGTAATGAGGAGCTTAATGATCCGTACTTCTCACCAAATATTATTCGGGTGATCAAATTCAAAAAAATGAAATTGACGGGGCCAATAGTACGTATGGGGGAGGGGATAAGTGCATATAGGGTTTCGGTGAGAAATCCTGAGGGAAAGAGACCACTTGGAAGACCCAGGCTTGAATGGGAGGATAATATTAAAATGGATCTCCAGGAAATGCGATGGGCGCATGGACTGGATTGATTTAGCTATGCATAGAGACGGACGGCGGGCCCTTGTAAACGCCGTTATGAGCCCTTGGTATTCCATAAATGCGGGGAATTTCTTGACTACCTGAGAACGTAAGTGGTGATGGTCCATTTGGATAATAAGCGCAAATGAAATTGGTCTGAAAACCCACCAGTCCTGCACCAAATGTATCTACATCCTCAAGAGGGTGAAGTAATGAGGAATGAAACTGCAAGTTCAGACAGTGTATATTTCAGTATACGAATGTGCACTACTTGGTCCGACTGTACGGAGAATTCAATTTGGAAACTTCGCTGTAGAACGGAATAGGCCTAGTATTAAAATACAAGTAAAAATAAAGATACACTGATGACGATTGAGTTGAAGACGTGCATATAAGGCATAGTTAACGGCTCATTTGGACTTGTAATTGACCTTGAGGTACCTTGAAAGTGTCCGATTGTGAAACTTTTAATTTTCTTACAGCGGTGTGGGCTGTAGATCCAAGTCTTCTTTCGTGTTACTCAATTGCGATTGAAATAATTGAAGACGTTTCAGAAGAGTGCCACCTTTGGGGTGAAGCACTGTCCTTTTTCGGGGGCAAGCACTCTGCTCCGCTGTGCTTGATCACGAAGATGGCGAATGTTTCTGGGAATGTACTGAACACTTGATCGATTGTTACCATCTAAAGAAGGACGCATATGCTGGAGCTTTAAACAGACTGAGAGAAATTGTTGTTGTTGTACACGAAAAGAATCGTTGAAACATAGTTGTAAAGTCTCGTGCAATGCTGATATTCTATAGTTACCGAAATCAACATGCAAGGTGATTCACAACTTAGTTAACCTCAGTATCTCACTCTTATGGCAATTCCCAGTCATAGATGACATGTAAATACACTTCGCTACTCGCTTGTTCCAGAGAATAGCTCTTCCCATCCATGCTAGTTGCGGTGCACGACCTTGAACCGAATGGGCAGTTGTTACTAATTGCATAGATGAGTTGTTTGTCTCTCCGCGTGCAGCTCACGTCTGGATCATGCTTTCCCAGCTGATGAGGCGGACGTTGTGGTCCGCAGCCTTGACCACCCACGTCCACAGATCTCAAATTTAGAGATTATTACCCATGGGAGCACATGAAAGATGTGATATACTATGCTCCGTCTCATTTTAAATGGTGCATCGCCTGGAAAGGATAGTCGTAATGATGAACTTATGTAAGATACTCGATTTACAGCGTGCCAGGACGTGTGCTAAGTGAGGCAGATGGTGGTCACTTTGTAAAGTGTTACGTTAAATAACTGTTCTTTTACAGTTTATCAACTTTCAGGCAAACATGAATCCGCAACCCCTGAGAAGCTAACCAATATATTTAACACTATAAGGTTTTGACGATGGAGTGTAATATAGAGATACAGTCTTCTTCGTTTGGACTTTGAGCATCGTGTAACATACATATTAAAACACTACAACACCACGTTTCGGAAGCCGGCTCTGCTTCTGTCTTCAGGCAAGAAGCACTTAACCTGTTGGACTTCTTAGATCGAACTATTCTCAGTGCGAGTGTTCCATTGGTACCCGGTGACCGAAAATAGCTTGATCTAAGGGGTCCAACAGGTTAGGCGCTTCTTGCCCGAAGACTGCAGCAGAACCGGCTTCCGAAACATGGTGTTGTAATGTTTTAATATATCTGTTACACAATGCTGAAAGTCCAAAAGTAGAAGACTGTATCTATATGACCAAAATTGGTGATTTTGAATGTCCTCGGAAACAAGGACGTGAAGATAAGACTTCAATACGGGATGTTGGCATGTGTACTCTCAAGGCGTTACAATGATATAGTGAAATGTGAAATATTGTGTAATATTATTCCATCGTCATGTCTCAAGTCCTATTATAAACTCGCATAGCGGAACAAAGAGCCTTGTCGTTTTCGCGTAGCTTGCAGATTTTTGTTTGTTGTTCATAAAAGCAGTGCATATGAAAGCGAAGCAGAGTATCCCGAGCAAAATACGATTTATGTTTCTCTTACCGCCGATAGCCAGTATTATTTTTGCAAAACTCTGTTACGTGATGCATCTCTATTCATCAACTGAATTGTCGGTATTGAGCGATGTCTGAGGCAGTTGCAGATTTTTGTGGCTGTGTCTAAACAATGTAGCTGAGAACAACTATTTGACATGTTCTGGTAAGCTACAACAGCGTCATCGTGTATTGTGTGTTTTTGTTTCATAAATTATACGTATCAACATGGAAAAAGGAACAGTGGAGGTCTACGTATCGTGTAATAAGTTACTATGATTCACATGCCTTTGAAAAGTCAACACTGACAGCTTTCGATTTCTTGGTACCGAGTGTTTCTTGGTGGATTAATTGTGTTGAAGTTAAGATAGAAACTTTTTTTTGAGGGTTGTTTGACCGTGCATCTTCCTCATTATAACCGATATAGAGTGTAAGTCTTTTATTAAGAGACAAAATTGTACATTTAAAGCCTAGGTCAGAACTGTTTAAAAAATTTGCTGGTTCGGTTTATTATGGGGGAGAAATTGGAGAGTGTCAGTATTACAGCTTACAGGGAAGAGAGTTTTATGGCAGGTGCAGCAAGCTAACAATTTCGACTTTGTCAGAATCAAGTGTATGGGGTAAGAAAAATTGGAAAAAAAAAAAGAAGAAGACTGACTTTGAAAACCTTGACGTGTGGGGAAGATTTACAATGTTAGGCACGCTTGGACTCTAAACAAATTAGTGAGACGCGTGAAGGAGTTCACTCGGACGACAACAATGGAAGAATGTTACATAAATAGAAGCCAATGGGGTTAACGTATTCAAAATTCTGACTTTTGTGCCTATTAGGGAGCAGCGAAATTTAACATTCGACCAGTTGGGTACAGTAAGAAATTTTAAGAAGGGATGAACTTAAAACTTGCGAGTTTTGGGAAACCTAACGAAAAGGAGTCTGTTCTGTAATTCGGAAGTGACAAGTTGTCCTCGCGTACCAAAGCTAACAGTGGATACCTTTTCAAGGGCGCGTTCATATGCAGCGATCTGTAAATGTTAACATCGGTAATTTAAACAAACAACATCAACAGTGACAAGTGTTAATAATGTCACCGCCCGCCACTTAAGCCACTTAGATTCCTTCAGAAAAAGACATGCCTACCAATTGAATAGCCTGGTGGGTTGTATCATGAAATAAAGTGAAATGCCAACTTCGATGCAACTAGGTAATTTTATTGATGTATTCTTAGCTCGACATGTTTCGGGTACATGCGCCCATCATCAGGAGCATTAGATGTTTAGTTGCAGCGTATGGTTTTCTGCACCGAGTTTTTGGATGGGTGGTGGTCTTGAGAGCAGCTGCGTAGGTCGTGTGTACGGTGCGGATGGTGCAGCGGCTCTCAAGACCACCACCCATCCCAAAACTCGGTGCAGAAAACCATACGCTGCAACTAAACATCTAATGCTCCTGATGATGGGCGTATGTACCCGTAACATGTCGAGCTAAAGAACACATCAATAAAATTACCTAGTTGCATCAAGTTGGCATTTCACTTTATTTGTACGTGTAATTTTATGAACATTGCTGAATTCCCGCTAACCGCTGTAACTGGCGTTACTGAGTACAGCTATCAGATTAACCTTTTGACGCCTAACGTCAACTATAGTGGTCGTACCGCACCGCTAACCTCTAAAGTTGTATTTTATATATTTATTCAACAAATATAAGTACCGAATATTTTAAACATGGTGTATACTGTCCGATTTTTTCTCTTCAAAATGCAGTTTGTTTCATAATTCTAAATTGTTTCGTTCCTGTATTATTGACAATTTATATACAGGGTGTGCTAAAATTATAAAAATAATTCCGGCGCCAAAAGGTTAAATAAGAACTTGTGTTGTGACTTGCAGAGCGTCATGATCTCTCATTATGTGTCACGAGAATTTGTCTGTCTGCGTAAGAGTTAAGTAGAAACTCGGTATAAATGCTACGCTGGAGATATTTTGGAGTGGGTGCTGACGGATATTGCAAGTGGCCATAGGTCAGTCAGTTAAACTGCAAGAGGTGCTTAACGAGACATTAGCGACAGGTCTTAATCATGTCACATAACTTCTTTAACGCTGGTTTTAGATTTTAGCTTACGTTATTGTAAGGAACTGTCGACTTATAATGTCATAATTGGCCTATGTTTCCGTGCGTTTGCCTACTGAGTAGTTTATGGTCCAACAACGTATAAACCAGTACACGCTGACGATGAGGCATGGCAGCGTCGAAATGCGTACGCTGCGCACAGAATGGCGTAAGTGCAATGCAAATGACTAGAATAGTAGCGTACATCGTAAAGAAGTGAACAGTGTACTAATACAAATACACCCTAACCTTCATCTTTGCTGTATCAGAGATACCGATTGGACGTACACACGTTTCAGATTGTAACGACGGTATCCATTTGATGTTCTTGTTTCTCTTTGAAATAATTAGTGTTTGATAACGTGATATTTTGCATAAGTTGTGTAGTTGAATCGATATTTTGGCAGCACGAAATGTTTATTTAGCTTTGAGTTTCAGAAAAGTATTAATTTTAAATACAACCTAAACGTATATGTTTTAAAAATAAACTTTGCCTTTAAATTGCAAGTATAGCGACATTACGAAGCTTTGAGCGTATGCCTATCTGATATTGAAAACACATTACACATGGAATGAATTTACATAGGGGAAAAATGTCCCAATATGAATCCGAATGTCTTCCCAGAACAGGCCATGAAAGTGGTATATGATGTTAAATTTGCTGAACGTCGTACTGCCTGCTGTACATCAGGGTTAAATACTAGTTCGACCTGATGATTGGAATGTGACTTTCGCGGTCACATAAGACCTCAAAACGTGTATCAGCATTGTCTGCGATACCTGCCGACGGACATTTCAGATATGACAGTGAGAACTGGTAACAGAAATACAAATAGCGGTTGGTAGGACGGATATCCGTGTATTGCTAAAGGTTTAGTGTGTGTAAACGTCCTGATTGTTCCAATGTGTTGCCATAGGGGCAGACCACTGTTTTTGTTGTTAATTGACAAAGTTTTAATTGGATTTAAGCTACCAGTTCACGAAGTTGGCAATAGTAATTCGCGGTCAATGTGACTTTCCGAGTGATTAGTAAAGGTATGTTCAAAGTAACTTAAACGAACTGTAAACTCTGCTAATCTATGTGGTGTAGTTACCGGGCCGCGAAAGATAATGTATTGTGTGCCTTCGCACTAATTTGCAATCTTATTTAACATTAGCGTCGGCTTCAGAATTATTTTCTGAACAAATTTTCTCTCTTTGCGAGTGCCGAGATTCTATCTTGAAGTAAGCTGGGACCACTTCCCTTCAGTTCGTGTACCGTTCTGTAGGAGCGGCACAGCCGTTCGCTGCTGCCGTCCCCCCCCCCCCTCCCCCCACAACATCAGCCTGTAGATGCAATGATGGATATAGCGGAGAAAGTTCTTATGCTTGCATTATTACGCAAGAAAGGAAACGTCGTCACCTGTATTCGGTTCATCCTCTGCTTTGTACAAGACTAGAAACGGTTCAATCCCAAATGGCTCGCAGCTGCTCATTTTATTTATAAATAATTCAGTGTCGAATTACTCCAGGGGCCATTGTTTCGACGTTTTTAAGCATTCTGAACTTGATGACAATGCAACAACTTCTCGCTATACCAGCGCGTGATAGATCCGCTGGTGGAAACAGTTCAACTGTTCACAGTGCCTCTCACCCAGCAGCGCAACGCAAAACCGCTGCTTCCGGCCGCGGGGAAAGGCTGATACCCGCGGCTGGCAGCGTTAGCAGCGCCGCGGAAATAGCAGCGTACGGTTGTGGAAATACGCCCGTCTGAACCACTGCACCTCTGGCAGCGCTGCCCAACTAAGCGTGGAAAAGGTACCTTAAAGTACACAATCATCTTTCGAATAAATTCGATACGTTTTATACAGCAATGTTTAGTTGGTGGTAGATGTAAAATTCATTAAGCTCTTTTACATAGCCTATTGTTTAAATAACCTCCACAAAACGTGGATGTAAGTAACGAATCTGTCAGTATCGAGGAACATGGTGGAACACGGTCGGAACATTAAACCGACGAATAAGTAAGGACCCAATGGAGTGCTGCAATTCCAACTCCTGGGTGTGGAGTGAATCTACACTAAGTGCGACAATACTTATCGTCATTAAAGTTCGAGAGCGAAGGTTACATTATTTGGAGTTTGAAAATTTATAAATGACAATGTAGTCTACAAATGGGATTGAACATTTATTTGGGAATATTATCAATAAACTAGAATACAGACTTGAGGGTTGTTTATCCGTGCATCTTTATCATGTGTACGGTTCGGATGGTGCCGTGCGTCGCACGACAACATCCAAACCGTACACACGACCTATGCAGCGGCTCTCAGGACCGCCACCCATCCACAAACTCGGTGCAGAAAACTTTATGCTGCAACTTAACATCTAGTGTTCTAGATGATGGGCGTACGCGCCCGAAACACGTCGAGCTAAGGATACGTCAATAAATTACCTTATTGCATCAAGTTGGCGTTTCACATTATTTCATTTAGAATACAGACAATGATTTCCTCACTTCAGTTTCGAGACTAACACACGCAGTCTTCTTTGTAATGCGTAGGGAAACTGCAGATGTGAAATCGGAACAGGACCTACCCTGCTTCATCATTATCTTCATCCGTCACGAGTTAGGCCTTAATTGACCTGCTTCGGCCTCGTCTAATAGTCTGTTCAGATGTCTTCCAAGTCGTATTCTTCCATTTCGTCTATAATTTAGCTTTATTTTGGGCATCCTGTTGTTGTTTCATTCTAGTTACATATCGTAGCCAATTTTGTTTCCTGTTACTTTCTCTTCAACTGTTTCTACTTTCAGCTCTCCCAAAATGTTTTCAATTCTCCTCTATTTAAGGGATAAAAAAAAGAAAACAAAAGGAAGACCACAACTGTGGACACCATGCCTTGGACAACTTCTTGCTAGATCTCATTATTTTGTTTCTTTAATTTTGAAGTGACATTTACTATCGACTCGGCAGTGTACTTTCTTCGAAACGTTGTTTTCGGTTAGTGTTTGTACAGTAGCTGTTAACAATACATGTGAAGAGTGTAAATATCGATGTAAGTGCCGTGACGAGTACATTAAGAGGTGTGCTGGCGGTAATGGTTAAGACATGAAGACAAGGGCTGTCTGCGTCGCTGTGTTTCTCCATCTCTAGTAAGTTAACTAAAAAGGAAATGAACGTCAAAAGACAGACCTGTTGCGGACTGTGCCTTAGCTGGCACCACCACGACGACGACCACGACGACGACCACGACGACCGCCGCCGCCGCCACCACCACCACCACCACCACCACCACCACCACCACCACCACCACCACCACCACCACCACCACAACC
>Ga0123354_10017696_pt1 | contig 11167 bp, 6 predicted proteins | sample TergutLab28metaG_2_FD_97872 | JGI IMG/M metagenome (GOLD analysis project Ga0123354, IMG submission 97872) | Labiotermes labralis P4 segment gut microbial communities from Petit-Saut dam, French Guiana - Lab288 P4 | ecosystem: Host-associated > Arthropoda: Insects > Digestive system > Gut ... | reverse complement strand
GAGGAGCTACTTGAATGAAAAAAGTAGTGGCTCCAGGTCTAGAAAACAGAGATTAACGGCTGTGGGGACCCGTTGCACTGACCACGTGACACCCCTCTATCCGCAAAAGTTGGCACTAACTTCACTGACTGGCGGCGGCTGCTCTGTCGGTATAGTTCGCGTGCGGACTAAGGCCATGAAGTTTAGTTAGTTTTTTAGTCTCTATTATAGTAGGTTTTTTAACACTTGCATGAATTTCTTTATTGGTTAATATCCTCTTATTTTCTTTTTTATTGTCATTTGCTGTGCCTGAAATTCTTCTATACAGTTTCCTTTAAAAAATGTTGAATTGCTTTCTATCTCTCTTTGTTAGTGTCCAAGTTTCTGTTGCATATGTTAACGTTTTGTCTATTATTGTGTTCTTTAGCCTTAATTTTAGTTTCTTTGATATGTTTGTATTTTTAAAAAATTTTTGTAGCATAAAATATGTTTTGTTAGCATTTTTTATTCTTTCTTGCAAGTCTATTTGGTATATTGTTATCTTCATTAAGTATTACTCCTAAATATTTAAAATTTTTCACTCTTTCAAATTTGTAATTTTTTATTTTCAAATGTCCTATTTTATTTTTTTAAAACTGTTTTTCCTTTTCACTATCATATATTTTGTCTTTTTTTGGTTTATCTGTAGTCCAAACTGTCTGGCACTGTTTTCCATTTTGACAAAATTTTTCTTATTTCTATTTCATTTTTTCCAATTAATGCAATGTCATCTGCATGTGCTAATACATTCAGTTGTTCTTTACCAAACCTTATACCACTAGGAACCATTTTTATACTTTGTATCACTTCATGTAATGCCAAATTAAATAATATTGGTGATAAAGGGTCACCCTGTTTCAGGCCTGTTTTATTTTCAAAAAAAGATGACAATGTTCCTTCTGTTCTGACCGCACTTCTTGTCTTTTGTACGCATGTTTTACACATGTTTATTATGAGGGTCATTTTAAAAATAATGCACACTATTTCTTTACATACACTCTTTTATTTTATCAAGTATCTCTTTATAATCCTTCTATGTATTCCCCCTGCTTCTCAGTGACCGCGTCCCAATGTTTCGGAAGATGTGCCATTCCATTTAGGGTACCAATTTTGTTCAGTCCTGGGATGGTGCAGCTAACCCCTGCAGAAGCCTCTTCATAAAGGGAAAACAGTGTCCACGCATGGGATCTTTAAACTTGTGGAAGAAGTTGAAGTCCAGTGGACTCATGTCTGGACTGTATGGTGCATGAGGTACCACTTCCCGCTCATGTTTACTCAGTGAATCGATCACAACCTTCCCCAGGTGTGGGTGTGCATTGTCATGTAAAATGAGTCAGGTGGGTTTTTGTGCATTTTTCTGTGCAATATTTGCATCCAGTCATGATAATACGCTGCTATCACACTTGTTTCACATGGAACTCTGTCATGATGATTCCTTGGTAATCATAAGCGAAGATCATTTGCTTGACCTTTGATTGCGCTCATCGAAATTTTTTGGACCACGGGGAGGTTGGACTTCTTCACTTGTTTGACTGCGATTTCAACTCCAGTTCAAAGTCTCTAACCCACTTTTCATCAATAACAACAATTCAATACAGGAATGCTTGACCTTCAACGTTAAATATTTGTTTCAGTAATGTTGCAATTTCCAGGCGTTTCTGTTTCTGTTCAGCAGTCAAGCAGTGAGGGACCCATCGGACACAAATTTTGCTTTTCTGCAAATCGTTTGTCAAAATACAGAATACTGATGTTGGTTATATCCTGGTAGCCTGTGATGTTTCCTCGCACATCGCTCAACGATCTTGTGTAAAAAAGTCTGCCATAAATTTCACACTTTGGTCATCTGTTGATGATTATGGCCTTCCTGGCCTTGGGTCATCGTTTATGGTGACATCCTTCATGAAAACAAGTAGCCCAATGGGAAAATGTACTACGGTCCATTGTCTGCTCGCCACAAACTTCACCCAAAGCACTGTGAATTTCTGTAGGGTTTCTGCCACGTGAAGTTTTGATCGTGATGTACGATCTTTGATCTTCAGCCGTCACAGTACCAGAGGCGCCGGCAGACGGCATGTCTAACGTTCATCAATTCAAAACAGTGTACACTAGGGAAGTAGCGAATACATGTGCTGCTTCCTCAAGTCTTCAACTATAACTGGCATAACTTTTGCTGGGATGGCATCATCCACTCTGCAGTTTTGCCACCTTGTGCATTATTTATTAAATGACCCATGTAATTTAGTAGGAATTTTAAATTATTTCATAAATTTCCATAGTGTATCTCTATGTGTAGAGTCATGTGCCTTTTGAAAATCAGTAAATAAATATTGTACACTCTGATTATACTCCCAGAGTTTCTTGTTTATTATTTTCAATGCAAATATGTTGTCAATTACAGATCTTCCATCTCTAAATCCATTCTGATATTCTCCCATAAATTTTTCAATATATTGTTTAGTTTTTTCCAATATTATTTTCAACAAAATTTTGTAAGCTGCATTTCCCACTGCTATTCCCCTGTAATTCTCACACCTGTCTCTGTCTCCTCTTTTGTGTATAGGAACTTTTATTGTTTCTTTCCATTCTTCAGGTATGCTTTCCTCCTCCCAGATTTGTCTTGCTAGTTCATGCATTCTATTCAGTAGTTTATTTCCTCCATATTTTATTTATTCCGGATGTATTCCATCAGTTCCAGCCCCCCTGTTATTTTTTAAGTTTCTTATTGCCTTTTTTACATCTTCTATGGTGAGTTCTTCTACTTCAGCTTCAACTTCGCTAATTTCTTTATTTCCTTTTTAATTAATTCCTTTGGTTCTTCTGTGTTCAGTAATTTGTCAAAATATTCTTTCCATATTCTGCTTTCTCCTTTGTATTCATTGCCAATTCTCCTTTTTTGTTCCTAATTATGCTAAATTTATGTTGATATTGTTTCTTAAATTGGTTTACTGTTTGATACAGTTTCCTTGTGTTATTATGCTTCTGATCTTCTTCTATTGATTCTATTACTTTTGTATTTATGTCTTTCTTCTTCCTAATTATTTTGTGAGCTTCTTTCTTGGTGATGTTCCTGCTCTTCGTTCTCCCTTTTACCAACCACTTTTCTCTTGTTTTCTTCATTTCTTCTATTGCAAATTTGCATTCCTCATTGTGCCATTTATTTTTAAATGTCTATGCCTTCATCGTTTATCTGTAAACTGCTGTTTGGCTACCTTCATTATTGTTTTAATGTTTTCCCATTTTTCATTAATATTATTGTTAGTACTGTCTTCATCGTCCAAATTTTCAGGTACACACTGCTGTATCTAAATACAACTGAATATTGCTATCAGCTTGCTGAACACAATATTCAGTAAGAATTAGGCTACATGTTTTGGATAAAAATTATTTGCCATCATCAGGCATAATTATAAGAATACTGAAGTTGGGGGGGGGGGGGGTGTATTTTACAACTGTGTATCTCAGCCTTCACAAATTAAAATATTCGTATATTTTAAAAGATACAGAATGCCTGAAATGTGTAATCTGTATTGAATATTTCATTTTGCAGCATGTCTCCCGTAGTCCAGACTGTAAAAGTGAGGTAAATAACAGCCAGCCAGATGAACATTCTTTATGTATTGTATCTCAGCGCATTGATAACGATCCTAACGACAACCAGCAGGTTCAGTCTCATGTTAACAAATCAGACTATTGGTTGGAACAAGTTCACACATCTCCTGATGAACCTCAACATTCTTTTCCAAGGAAATATCACAGCACTCCCAAAAAGTCAGGTACATCCTGCAGTAAAGAGAAGTTGTGTTGTGGTGGAAATACTGATGCAACTAAGCACCAGTGTGCTTATGGCAGGAACCTATGTCTAGAGCATACTGATTTGTCATACATTGCAGATGTACCAGACCAGCTGAGTGTTGGTGAAACACATTACATGTTGTGTCAACGTAATTATCCACCTGCTAGAGATGGGCAGCTATCTGCTGATGAGAATGATATGTCTGGTCATAAAATTGATACTACACATCTTGAGATTCTTGCTTCTGAGGTACGATACAGGTGAAGCCAAAGTGATGGTAGGCATGCATGTACAGAAAGACATGATTGTATGTTACCTCACACCCATAAACATCATAACCTTTATCGCCCCCATTTCTCTGCTAACCCTCGTCTGCATGAAATGCAAATAACAACATGAAGCACTCCTGAACCAACAATAAATGCATGTTATATGTCATAATTTTTCTGTCATTAATGTGTGTTAAGTTTCATTACCGGTGTTGTCCAAGACTAAATTGTTGGCTGATTGCTTTTGATGGATGTGTTTTTGATATTATGAAATGTGCTTTTTGTTTCCTATGCTACATAGTATATAAAAGAAGAGCAAACTGATGATTGTTGGTAGCCAAGAATTGGAAAAATGGAAGAACTTAAAAAAATGATTTTTTTTCCAGAAATAGCCTAGGACATTACAGAGTTTCATAATGATTGTGTTTTTGTTGGTGATGAATGAACTCTGTTCTAAATTAGCCTAATAAAGAAAACTGGTAAATCTGATGGTTGCAGTGTTATATCAAGTACATTTAGTAGGTGTAACTCCAAAATATAAAATGAGTTGAACTGTGCAGGCAAAAGATAGGAAAATTGCATGACTTCACCAGAAAGGAACAGTAACTACAAGCGTTTCAGGGGTTTGTATTTAGACATACATGAATACAGAGTTTTGGTGGGACACGCAATGGGAAAATGAAGATGTAACATTGAGGAAATGCAAAACTGGCTTAGAGCCATGTCCAGTGGCAAACTTTGGTGTTGTTGGTATCAGTTTTGGGGTTTAGCACCAGAAAGTTATTAGTGCCAAGAATGAGGCATGACTCACCCAGTGACACAGTGTCACATCCCAGCAGACTTGAATCGTTAGCAACACCACTGTTCAGACCTCAGATATCACAAGGTCTGACCGGTGTTAGAAATATTAAAGTAAACTACTTTTTTTATCATGCTCAGCGGAAGACTTACTTATAAAGGTGAATCACATTTGAATATGTAAATCTATTGTCTTGCTTGGATGTACCCATGAAATACTCTTACACTTCTTCCTGGAGACTGTTAAGTAAACAATACATAAATTAATATCTAATTTTGGAAAATTGAAATATTAGTTGTCTGTCTGGAATCGAAAGATGAGAACATTTGGTTTGTGATATAAATCAAGTGGAACATGAATTCATGCAGGGTTGCCTTTGTGCAAATAATTGCAAAGAAATCAAATTCTTTCATGGGTGGTGAGTATGTGAAGGTATGTGTAGTGAAGGCAGTTGGAATATTTTTTTTCCTCTCCCTAATGGGCAGCTTTGTAAAACTACATTCTTTTTGAAAACACACTGGTTGGTCATTTTCATGGTTTAGTAGGAAATATAAAATGTCAGCTTCATAAAAAAAGTGAAGATTTTATGACATATTTATTTTTTGCTGATGGGAGTACAGATGTCACACATGATCAAAGTTGTTTATGTCTGAAATGTCAGTGAGGACTTTCACTTATTTGTGGAGCTTTCAGAATTGGCCCCTGTGAAAGGAGAAACAGGTGCTGGTAGTATTGTTTTTTTGAATTGCTGTCTCTCTTTAATAAATGTGAATTGGCTTGGGAAAAATGTTTATATTTGTTAATGACAGTACTCTGACTCTGATTGGCCACAGTAATGGAATTGCAGCAAAATTAAAAATAAATAAATAAATAAAGATTTAAGGAATTCAAGGAAACAACTTTTTTAGTCTCCACTGCCTTCTGTTACAATAAGTACTGTATGCAGAAAGTTTGAAGATAACTTATGTAATGGACAGTGTTGTTAAAACTGTGAATTTTATTACAGAACCTTTACCTTGAATTTATAACATTTCTGGGAGAAAGTATGTGCCCGGTATTGTTGACTGTTGGTAATGATGTTCCATAATGTGTGACTGCAATATGCATGTTAGGACTTTGATTTATTTGGACACCAAAGGTGGTTAGCATAATTGTGTTCAATAATTGTTGTCACTGATTTCATGGGTATGTTTACCAAACATTATTTCCTTGATCTCGCCAGGCTGGCAGAGACATTGTGGCTATAACTGGTGGTAGCAGCCACACACAGACTTTGATCATTTTGTTAAGTGTCTTTATATTGAAATTTTTGGATTTGAGTTTTGACTACAAGTGTCACCATTTCACAGTTGCATTGTGTGTGGAGTTTGGAAAACCAGTAGATTTGGAAGGTAAGTTATATTACTATTGAAACCCAAAAATGAGACCTACTGGGTTTATCTCAATCCATAGATTGTTTCTGATTATTCATTTGACGTTTGGTATTGTGGTCAGAGTCAAGGCCATGAATGAAAAGTCTAAATTAACAGTTTGTAAATACATTATTGCTTTTTCCGTCATGACTTGATCAACAAGTAACATACATCATTTACCTGTGTTGAAGAGTGAATGATTAACCATCATATGGAATGGGTGTTTAAAGATTAAAGATGCATGCTGTACAAAAGACATGCATATTAGTTGAACTTAATAAGATAAATTATGAAACAATCAGCATTTTGTGGACACTAAATTAGAGATTATACAGCATGTTTTAAAAATGCATTAAAATTTCCTTGTCTGAATATGTGAAATGAATTTCTTGAGTTGTTATCCTTTGTGCACTGTATGTTGTACATTTTCTGGGTAAAGGTACACCATAAAACTGCAGTTAAGCATTTATAAATGAAAATCTTTGTATTATAATGTAATGTCCAGTTACCTCATAATTGGAAGTAAGATTTTATATGGTCTGTAGATTATAGCAAGGACTCAGAAACAAGGTACCCATGGTTGTCTGCACTGTATGAAAGTAACTTCTTATGTTCTTTTTGTTACTGTATGATAAAATATGTGATTGAGAGAGAAGAACGTAATTTTTGGTTGGAAATTATGCATAAGTGACAATAATTTTTAAGAAGAATCTTTCCTCCAGGAAAAGAACAACATGGACACTGCAGAACGCTTGAAGAACGTGGTCCTGATCAGTGACAATACCGTAAGTGACAATTGTGTGTATTGTATATTGTTTGCTATCTTAAATGTTAACTTTTGCCTTTGCTTATTATCATGATACAAAGCTTTTTAATATCTACTTGCTTGGTAAGTAATTTGTTCTCAGTTGTTGCATATCCCTTTTTCCCCATTTCACCTGAAGATGGAGGCAGATCCATCCTCTGAAATGTGGAGGCTTTTGTTCTGGGATGTTGGACAGTGGTCAGTGGCCAGTGTCTACAATTTTAGTCCCAGCTGTGGCCATATACCATTCTGAGAATTCTTTGAAGTTAAACTAAATAATTTGTTTTTCTGAGACCTAACATACAGTAAGATTTCTTTGTTTAGATACAAGGCATCAAATTGGTGTGCAGTATGACTCCAATTTATGCTTATTTGCAGATAAAGAAGCAGAAGGAAAACATAAATTGTCTACAAGATACTGTAAAAAAATATGAAAATGATTTAAATGATCTGCGAATTAAGGCTGAGCAAATGGAATTGGAATTGAAAGATTCTAAATTAAAATATATTCAACAGGTAAGGTAAAATAAATGTTAGAAAAGGAAATAAAATGGCAGGTTATAGATTCCTCCACCATTGAGTGCATTCTGTCCCACTTTCCCCATGACGAAAACAAAAAGAATGGCATATAATTCAACAAATTGCCATAGCTGATGGTTTTGTTATGTCACCTATCCACGGCTTAAATTCCTATATTGAAGACACACTTCAACAACTTACTGCAACAGACTCCACACCCCAAATTAAAATCTGGACAACCTTCATTTATTATAGCCCTTTGATACAAACTATTAGCAATTTGTTTAAACATACTAAACTACATATGGCATTCTGCAGTACCAGCACCATATCCAGTCTTGTTATAGCAAAAGCTGACCAAAACAACAAATGATGAAAATAGTGCTATCTACATTCTATCATGTTCTACGTGCCATTCTTTGTATGTTGGACCACCTGGTCAAAGCCTCAAACAAAGATTCATTACATAAAATACAATAACCCACAATCTGTATGTGCTTTACACATCATACAAAATGTACATGAATATGGACCACTCCAAGATGCCATGAACCTTTTACAGCACACCAATAAAGGCATACACATGAACACCTTGGAACAATTCTGTATTCAGCTATGCAACCATTAAAACACCTGAACAACATGCTGGAGAACATAACCGTTTATTTGCGCTTGTCTGTGACCTTCAGTTGAGACATGCCACCACAGGACACAATACCCAGTTACTTAAGACTCATTCATCCAGTCCTCATCTGTTTCATATTGGCTATCAAAACATAAACTTGACATCCTCCTGATAGGGTATGTACAGACAGCTGTCATAGTACCTATGCATAATAACTAATCAAATACTTCTAATTGTATTTACCATTATTATTGATGTATAATTGTAATTATATTTACTGTTTATTATTACAATTTTATGTTATATACCGGAACTATTGTAAATAAATTTGTAATACAATAACCTCCACATCTTATGAACCAGTTCCGCGTGGCTACAGTGAATTTTATAATAAAAGCCACAGACATTTTATGGAGAGATTTTAATGTATTTAATAATCCATCCATGTTTTTTGTATGATCAAGATCGGAACATGTTGAGTTCTGATGGATTGTATGTACAAATATAATTTTAACATCGGTGAATTTGTTGTTATTTATGTGAATTGTTTATTATTACACAGACATGAATAACATTAAAAAATAACTTTAAAAGAAAACTTAAAAGAAGGCATCACAAAGTGCTCTAATGAAGTATATAATAAAATCGCCAAATATATGTCAGCACAACAAATATTTATTGGAGCAAACAGACTACATGTTTCGACCTGTTAACAGGTCATCATCAGGCCTCCACCAGAATAAGTCAAAGGTGCTGTTAACAAATTGGGATCCCAATGTATTTTACAATTGTAAACAAGTATAGAATCTGGAACTGGATAAAATATGACACATACATATCTAATTAAAACAATTAAAACATGAGTACGTATTTAACACTTAGGACAGTTTTTCAATCATGAAGTTGTTTGTCAGACTACGGATGCTACTGTACTTCCACTCAGTGCGGTGGGGTTGTGTGGTACTGCCCCTCAGGGTTGCCCAATAGTTTATTATGATGGTCAGGACTGGCTAGTTATTATTCTCTGTGTTCCCAACTGGGTGAGTTATGCGGGGGGAGACACAACCTTACACAACGCACAGGACAGCCACAGTATTTTTACACACAGTGAATACAGCTCCATGGAAAGATAGTTTCACACCTCAAATAACAACATACAATGGACCCCATACATGACGGACATCTTCCCATCTTGGTACCAATCCTAACACAAGGTGGACCTGCATAACTCACCCAGTTGGGAACACAGAGAATAATAACTAGCCAGTCCTGACTGTCATAATAAAATATTGGGCAACCCTGAGAGGCAGTACCATACAATCCCCACTGCACTGAGTGGAAGTACAGTAGCATCCATAGTCCGACAAACAACTTAATGGTGGAAAAACTGTCCTAAGTGTCAAATACATACTCATGTTTTAATTGTTTTAATTAGATATGTATGTGTCATATTTTATCCAGTTCCAGATTCTATACTTGTTTACAATTGTAAAATACATTGGGGTCCCAATTTGTTAACAGCTCCTTTGACTTATTCTGGTGGAGTCCTGATGATGACCTGTTAATAGGTCGAAACATGTAGCCTGTTTGCTCCAATAAATATTTGTTGTGCTGATGTATATTTGGTGATTTTATTATATATGTTAAAAGAAAATATTTTTAGAACCTGAACTTCTGTACTCTGTGTGTGTCAGGGAAGGACAATTATTTCACCGACAGTGTCGCTTGGGAATTGCCAGAGGCCCCGATGTGTACATACTTTGTCTGTAAGGGACTTAAAATCCAATTTTCTTTCGACCTTCACTGCTAGTAGTTTACTGTGTGTTTTTTATAATGAACTATTTTTGGTGAAATTAATAATAGTTAATTAAACAATGGTTGCATTGGAGTGATATCATTTATCCATCTCTGCTGTAGTTTTGTAGATTAAACCTGCTGTCAGACAAATGGATATGAACTGTATGGTACATTCTCAATTATTGTACTTTTTGCAAGGAATGAATTATCAATGTGCTTGTAATTTTTGACTCAGGTGTAATTTGATAGTTACTTATTTGGGAAACTTACAGAAGTTATACCCAATTTAAAGCTCATTCTAGTATTATGAAACAGAATAAAAGTTATAGTAATTGATGATAAGTTCTGAAGGATTTCGGAATTAATTTGACGTTTTAACATGGCTCCACTCTCAAGTTTTCATAAGATTTTGGTGAAAGTATTGGAGAAAACCAGAATAAAGCAAAGGATGTTGTCAGAACCATGAATTGTCTTGTTAAACAGCTAAATGAACTCTTTTATATTCTGAAAACAAAAGAAAACAAGGTATTGTTTTCTGAATAAACTGTGCAAATTTGTAGGTTGTATTTTCTTTGTAAGATTCACCAGGGTTTCTGTATTCATCACCAGTGTTTTTTAAATAATATTAGCATCCGTTAAATTTACATTGTATTACTTACATCTAAATATATCATACGTTTAGGAGTTACTCAACTTCATAAGTAAAGTAATAATGTTAATGATAATAATTGATGACATGGTACTTCTTGTTCTCTAGATTACTGATCAAGATGCTATGATAAATGATCTCCAAAAAATAGTGAGGTCATCCCAAACTGAAATGCAAATGCTGAAAGAAAAGTGTGAAAAATATGTAAGTGTGAAAGAATATATAAATGCTAAAAATTGTGTTATGGATGAATATTTCTCAGGGGGACAGCACATTTGACACTACACTGATTAGGACATTAAATGGTGGGAAATACAACGCTCTGATAATACACCTAGGGTCATTGAAATTTCGCGTGAAATTAAGAATTATTTTAAATTGAATACCATTGGGTGGGGGGGGGGGGGGGGGTTTGAATGGGGGTCCACTTTTTTTTTGTGGTTGTGAAGGGACGTGGGGTTTTTTTTTTTTTAAATGGATG
>Ga0123354_10017695_pt1 | contig 11167 bp, 9 predicted proteins | sample TergutLab28metaG_2_FD_97872 | JGI IMG/M metagenome (GOLD analysis project Ga0123354, IMG submission 97872) | Labiotermes labralis P4 segment gut microbial communities from Petit-Saut dam, French Guiana - Lab288 P4 | ecosystem: Host-associated > Arthropoda: Insects > Digestive system > Gut ... | reverse complement strand
GTTCTTTTTTTTTAGAATTTAAAATTTTTTTTGTTTTTCTTAACGTTATTATTATTTTTTCCACAACCCCACCCTACATGCTATTTTTTGTCTCTCTCCCCCCCCCCCCCCCCCCCCCCCAATCTTTGCATCATGGAATTCATAAACCTTGTCCTCACCTTCTGTAACTTACTTTTCTGCATGTGAAATGTTCATCGTATTGTGGAAAGAATGCGCACAAAGCAGAAGTGTGTGAGATAAAGCATTGAAAGCCAATCTGCCCCAATCCACTATGCATTTACATCTGTATCTATCTCTGTATGTTGTAAGGTTTGCGATGGACCATAGTTTCTTTGTGTTCAGTACTCATCTGTTTGTAGCTGAGTAGGGTAACTGCTGTTCTGGCACTGTTTACGGAGCCACTATGCCAGTACCTTGTGGGCTGGGTAGCATAGTCGGTATAGTGACTGGCTACAGGCTGGACAGTCCGGGGATCGAATCCTGGTGGGGGCAAGATTTTCCGCACCTGTCCAGACCGGCCCTGGGGCCCACCCAGCCTCCTGTATGATGGGTACTGGGTCTTTCTCGGGGGTAAAGAGTGGCCGGGGCATGACACTGACCCCTCACCCCCTTCTAGTGCTGTGGTCAAGAAAGAGTAGAGCTATACCTCTACTCCCTCTATGGGCTGTACGGCCTGTACAGAGCCTCAGTGCCTGTACAAGGATGCCCTTTACCTTTACTTTTTTATGGCAGTACCTTGCACAGTCTCCGTAAGTTTTACAGTGAACATGTATAACTGTCATGTTGTCTTACAAAACATGTGCTGTTAACACCATATGTATGTAATGTGAGCTTGTCACTCCCGACATTCAGTTCAGTTAGCTTGTGAGTCAGCATGTTCTACACATGCATAGATGATCATATGCTGGAATCTTATTGGATCCTGAACTTTTGTTGCTTGCGATTTTAAATCTTGGATTGAAATGGCAAAGTCATTTAAAGCTGTTGCCAAGATCGTGGAAAGTAATGGTTTCTGTTAAATTTTGCGGTTCTTGCCGAGTACACTGGGCAATTAATTACGGCACGTAAGGGTTAATAATTACTGTTGTTAGCTGGAGCTGTAGTAATAACAGCTTAATGGAACTCATCCCATTGTTTCTTCAGAAAAATATTTAAAACAATATCAAATAGTCAAACACAGCTATTTTTTTATTTAAAAGTGTCGTGCTTCAGTCTAGATATCATCCATCATCAGGCTGAAAAATATACCGTCTTTAGAAGGCATATAAAAAATGCGATGCATGAGACATCATAATGTTTAATGTGGGGTCCCAGCATTTTACATTATTTTTGTTTTTCAGTAAATTAATAAAACTATTGTATATGTTCGATGTAGCTGAACAGGAAGAGTGGGAATATAAAAGTTTAATATCTTCAAATGTTACGAGGCTTATTCAGAAAGTAAGTACCATTTCACTGTAAAAAAAAATTGAGTAAGGTTTCATATAAAATTTTATTGTTATCAGATTCTACAGTCTTCAAACCATTTTTCCACATATTCACAGCCATTATTGAGGCACTTATCGTAGTGAGGCACAAGTTTTTGTATACCCTCCTCATAGAATGCGACCGACTGCGACCCAAATGACTACTGACAATGTCATAGAGTAGAGTCCTTGAAATCTGAGGAAAGTGCACGGACAGATCAGAAATTGTGAAACGTGTCACCACACACTCTTTCGTTGACCTTACACACCAAATCATCATTCACCATAGATGGACGCCCACTTCGCGCCTCATTGTGCATGTTCTCTTGTCCTTCGTTGAACATCTGAACCCATTTCCTAACCATGCCGTCACTCATCATATTGTCACCATACATTTGACAGATCTGGTGATGAATCTCACTTGGTAGCACATTCCTAGTGTTCAAAAAATGAATTACAGACCGTATTTCACAGTAGGCAGCCCCTTCAGTTGTCTTAAACATGTTCAACGCACAGTAACAAACATAAACATAACACGAAATTCACAAAATGGCGTCTGTGGCTTCTCAATTGATAGAGGAAGTCACTGCATATGCGCAAAGTGACAAGTCTCGAGGATGCGTGAGAGATATGCGCAGACGGTACTTATTTTCTGAATAACCTACGTACATTACCCCTTTGCTGGTTTGGTGTTGGAGCCAAAAATGGAAAAGAACATAAATATTATATTCTCACCATTACTCTTCAGCTGCCATCGACCATATGTAATAATTTTACGATTTTGTCATAAAATGACTCCAAGGTTCTGTAGAAAACATGATGGTTTGTCATATATTGCATTTTTTATGGGCCATTTAATTAGTGTGTATTTTTTTAAGCTTGATGATCGATATTTTGGGCAAAACACGTAGCTTTTAAATTAAAGTGCAGATGTGTCAGAATGGCTACTACTGTTTCGATTTGTAGTAATAGCTTTTTCAGAGGCAACAAATTTTGTTTCTACCCAAAATTAAAATTTGTTTTGCTCAGAGTTAGAGGGCACCCCAGTATCATACTCTCCTAACATTCTGCAACGAAATGATAATCACTGATGCAGTATCTTTATCGTTGCACCGCGCATTTTGTAGATTCATTTAATTAATGCACCAACTATTGCACCACACATATGCTACTTAAAATTCTAAAACTTTTACATTAAAATGCTCCTACATGTTTCGATCAAAACATCATCCTCAGGGAGCATACACTGTTCCTTGCCGAAATTAAATTTTAAAAACACTTAATGATTAACTTCGTTATGTTAACTTTGGTGCTACGGCAGCATGTCTATAAGTATAGAATATATTTATTAATTAGAGCGTCAAAACAGTGTAGTAAGAAATGAATATTATACACAAATAATTAGGCTATCTGGATGGAAGTATCCAATCCAATTGAATCCATCAATCCAGATAGCCTAATTATTTGTGTATAATATTCAATTCTTACTATATTGTTTTGACGCTGTAATTAATAAATATATTCTATACTTATAGACATGCTGCCGTAGCACCAAGTTAACATAATGAAGTTTATCACTAAGTGTTTTTAAGCTGTAACTTTATCAAGGAACAGTGTATGCTCCCTGAGGATGATCTTACGATCGAAACATGTAGGAGCGTTTTAATGTAAAAGTTTTAGAATTTTAAGTAATATGTGTGTGCATTAGTTGGTGTGTTAATTAAATGACACTGATGCAGTAATTTGTGAGGCGTTATTCACCCTTAGTGCCACTTAGTCAAGAGCCCTGAAACTGATGTAACATATATTTACATGTGACATCCTGTTGTGATTCATGAACAACACTGACTGGGGAACTTCCCTTTCACCCCCAAAGTACTGGACTTTGATTTTAATGTAATGTATGTATGTTTCCGTATTTTTAAAATTGTTACACGCTTGTGGCATACACAACTGCTGTTTTTGTAAAGTTTAGATCTGAGCTATATGAAGAAGTGTTATTTCAATGGGTTATACTTAAATTGTCTTTACTTGTGTATTTTTTTCCATTGCCTGTCTATGGCTTCCCAGAAAAGCCAAAATATGTAGTAAGAATGAAATGATTTAAGCACAGTTTAATATGTTCCATTTTCCGTGCATAAGTCAGATGTATAAATTTTTTTAAAAGGAACCAACACATGCGCTTGGGTGTATGGATGTACTGTTATTACATAGTTATCACTGACACGTTTTGGCCACTCACGTGGCCTACTTCAGGGTTGTGAGAACAAGAATACAAATACAGTAGTAAAATATCAGAATTACTGCACTGTTACAAATCATGTAAGTTTTGGTTAAATTCCCGGTTTAAATTGTAAAATATATCATTGCATGTACAATATTAGAAGATGAGAAGTTAAAAGTTATTGCATGGAGTTTAATACAGTAGGGTCTCATTTTATGATGGAGTTACATACTTGAATATTTGGTTGTAAATCGAATTGTCGTAAAACAAGTACTATTTAAGTGGTTTAAACTGAGTTGGGTTCATGGGCCAAACAAATTAGTCAAATAATTTTGTAATTTACGTTATTTCTTTACATTATGACACAGTTTTAATTTAATGACTCAGGTATACAGAAAAAACTCAGGTAATTAAAAAAAATACAAGTCAAATCACTTTTAATTTTGCTGAAGAAGACCCAGACCGTGGTTCAGAAGACATCAAGAAAGAATGTAACGTCAACTGTTTTGATTTTTTCTTCTTTTCTGTCTTTTTGATGGACGTCATGGGTGGAAAAAGCACAATCAACTTAAAAGAACTGCACTGAAATAGAAAAAGAAGAAACATATGCACACCGGAAAAGAGCTAGAAGCGCACCAAGTAGAGAAAGGAGGCGTGAGTTGCGACAGTGATGCACTGCAAGTTGGGAGTGCTCGGTCCTACTTGACAAGGGTCGTAAAAGTGAATTGTCGTAAAACAAAACATCGCAAAATGTGACCCTACTGTACTTTGGAATGATGTACATAGAAGATACATGTGGTGAATTATAATCCGGATTGGAGAGTGACAGTGTACTCTGCACAGTGAACCGTTTGGGACTCTTCTGAGTATTTCACATGTGTCTAATATGTACATCATTCCACAGCACTCTACTCCATACAACAATTCTGTAACTTCTAATATCTCCTATTCATTGATATTTTACCATTTAAATCATGAATTTTAACCAAAATCGGTATGATTTTTAAACTGAGAGTGATATCGACATATATAATTGTGTATTCTTTCTTTTGGGTGGTTCCCAGGCGTCTGAATTTTATGTGCCGATGTTTCGGAACACTCTGTCAGTTTCATCTTCACAGCGGACGAAACGTCTCAGTGATTACTACGTTATAGAATTACATTCGCAAATCCAAGTGCATTTGTTGGTTCCTTTTTAAAAAAATTTTATACTTTTTTAGACAGATGTAACTGACAATCTGTACTTCCTCACTGGTGTAGCGTACTTCAAATTATATTTAACCTTTTGCTAACGTAATTGTTTATAACATTTGAAACAACAAACAGTCTTGTATTGCAAGTGCAGTGTCAAGGCAAAACTTCTGATTTTATATTCAGCAAAGTTTACATTGATATGATCTGTACTTGGGTAAAAAGTTTGTGTAGAACAACAGAACAACAATGATGGTGGCCACAGTGACTGTGACTAACATTAATAGTAGTAGTAGTAGTGTTAAGCAGACTCGCAACATATTTACAATTGCAAACAATGAAAGTTTGATCTTAACGACTCTTGGACACGAGTACAGTACACTAGTCCAAGGTCTACATTCAGTTATATTGTTTGAGTGTAAATTTACAGTATCTATACCTGATATTAACAGCACAAGGGTCACTGCAGTAAAAGGCTTGTGGTTTGTGGGCCTTACTTAGAACTCCTGGTTCTTATTTTGAGTGACAGTTTCATAAATGAAATTAGACTGAACACACAGATGGATTGGTATTAGACATTTGAAACTTGTAGAAAGCGGTAATTACCTGTTATTAGTCCATACAAGTTAGTGTATATACACAGCAGAAACTGGCTACGTGTGGTGTTGAAGTTGGAGGTTGTTCAATTACCTTCTTGTTATTATGCGATTTTTTTGTTTGTATGATCAAGAAACAGAGTCTGGATTTACACCTTCTGCAGTTTCTTTTCACATTTTATACTATTTGTAATGAGCATGTTTAGCACTTTCTCTTGCATTGTTATTAATATATTCCCACCATTGTATATGGACATGTAAAGATTTAATAGATGAACCTTTCAAATATCTTTCGCTGTTGAATAAAGAGGGATAAACTTGATGTCACTTGCTTTTTTATTTAATTATTTAATGCTCAACATGTTTTGGATGTTAATACATCCATCCTCAGGAGCTTGCGACTTATTTGTTGAGTTATTTCATGGGTTGTATTGCTCTGGTTCGATGCGTGTTGGTGTTACGTTGTGGTTTGGCTGGGGTAGTGTGGTATCCGGATGCAGGCTGAAGCAGGCTGAACATGTTGAGCATTAAATAATGAAATAAAAAAGCAAGTGACATCAAGTTGGTCTCTCTTTATTCAACTATCAAGATGATGCACGTTCCAATAAACATCAGATCTTTTGCTGTATTTTTTCGATGTTTTCCTTAAATGAGATAATTTCTGAGCCCAAAGAAATGGAGTTTATTTGATTAAAGGCAGTTATAATTTGTTACTGATATGACACACATTTAAATTAACCCTTCAATGCCTTCCTGAGCACCCTGTGCGGATATTCTTTACTCTTGGTCGATTTTGGTGTACCGTCCAGTTGAGAGTGCATTTGAAAGTGCTATAAATTCAATACTTGTCAGTATTTGCAAGTAGTTGGATTTTAAACCCCTGCACCATTGAAGGGGTAATGAACATTTCTGTGTGTTAATAGTTTTAATAGTTCTTAATGATATTAATGGTGCACTGTTATAAAATATTGCACTTAGGCTTATAATGTTTGTGTAAGTATTGGTGGATTAATCGTAGGCCGTTATCCCACCCTATCCTCACTCTCTTGACCAGAATTCTTATTCCTCTAGTGTTTCTGCCGGCACTGTACTCTGATGAGAAGTATGTGGACGTACATAATTCGTATTGTTCTCTCCTGTCAGTTCTAATTTCCTCTACTTGAATTTGTAACATGTTAGTTTTACTTTCATTTATTGTGAAAATTGTCTGGGCTATCTTGGCAGCGGAACTGAATGCTTGCAATGGTGTGGTATTGTTATTTGTGGTACAGTACAGCATTGCTCATTTGTCTCCACCCACACATTCTTCTCTGGCTTTGCCTGCTGGTAGCCTTGTGATCATTTTAGACACATTGGTCACCTGCCAGGTCGGAGTGGACGTTACTGCCCCAGACGAATGTTGGGTGATTTGTATGGATTATAGAATGTTTGTAGTGGTAGAAATGCCCACCATTTGCAAAAAATTGTCATTATAAATACAAAGACAGTTACTGAAGCAGCCACAAAATGAGTTTTAAGTGATACAAAATAATATTGATGTAAATGTAATCCATTTTTTGTACCATGGGGGGAGGGGGGGGGCTTGTTAATTGGGTGCATGGGGAAGATTTTTTGAAATTTTATTTTTTTTATGATGCTAGAAACTTGAACAGCGTAATCAGTATAGCAACTGGCTTCAGGCTGGACACTCCAGGGTTTGAATCCAGGCATGGGCAGAAGATTTTGTCTTTTCCAAAACCATCCAAACAGTCCGTAGGGCCCGTCCAGCCTCATATTCATCAGGTACCTTCTTGTTTCTTGGGTGCAAATCAGCCAGGGCATGAAATTGACCACTCATCCTCCAGCTATTGCTGACATTGAGAATGAGTGGAGCCGTATATCTATGCCTCCTGTGCCTTCGTGATGTACACACTGACAGCCTTAGGCTGTACTGTCAGTGTGCATGATTCATTTTTACAACCTTATACATTCCATTTGATGTATGTTTTTTTGAACAACATGTTCCTAAAGTTTATGTTCTAGGGTACTTGTGCACTTAAATTCTTGTCATAACAATACTTCTCTGAAACTTGCATTGAGGTTCCGAAATTTGACCACTCATCACCATCGGCTGATGTTAAAATAGTATACAGGGTGAGCATTAATTCTTTCCCTGATTACAAATATTTAGTACAAGAAAACTACAGCACATGGAATACAAACATTTTTTTTTCAAAATGTAACTCAAGAATTTTTTTTTACAACACATTAGTACACTTCAACATGTGCTCCTTTTGTTGCACGGAGAACATCTAATTGAAAATCAGTTTCTCTCCATGTGTTCTCCAACATGTCTTCAGTTATTGTAGTAAAAGCATCTGTTATTCTTGCCTTCAAATTTGTAATATCTGGAACTGGTGTCGAAAACACTTTGTCCTTAACATACACCCATAAAAAGAAGTCAAGGGGGATGATATCCGGCGATCGTGGTGGCCAGGGTGTCGGACCATCTCTCCCAATCCACCTGTTTGGAAATGTTGCATCCAAAAACCAAATGTTACAAACGTTACAATAAACAAATGGCATAAAATTTTAGAAACTAACTTAAGTAATGGCAAAAAAATATGTTTGTATTCCACGTAGTTTTCTTGTAATAAATGTTTGTAATCAGGGAAAGACTTTATGCTCACCCTGTATAATATTTAATTGAAGGGCCTGTAATGTCAGATTCATGCAGCCATTGCTTGCATTTATGTTAACTCTAATCAGATACCTGAAAAGCCCAGTAAAACTTGCCTTTCTGTTCTTACATGGCTTTGCGTATACCATTAGATAATTTGTGTTTCCTGAAGAGAAGAAAATGTGTAATTTGAAGTCATAGACTTTTTGCAGTTTTCCCTCAATGTGTATATAAATATGATACATTCTGGGGATCGGTGTAGTCCCCCTCTTCAGGCCTAATTTGTCCAAAACACCTGTGCATGGTGGTTACGTACCTTTCAATTAACCTTTTTTATCCAAAGAGAATGGCGAATGGCCTAGCACATCATGCTGGTCTCTGTATGTTTGCTTGGTAGCCATGTAATGGTACATGCTAAGCCAGAAAAACTCAGGCTGTAAAGAGATACAATTTGGCATTCTAAATCATCTCCTAAAGATGTGTGTCTAATTAATAGACATTAATGTGGGTTTAATTACAGTGTAAGTATTAATGTCATTACAGCTATTTTGGAAGAAGTAACCCTTAAGACAGGGACCGATCTTGTCCTCAGAATAAACTGTATTGTTGAATAGAGGCCAACATGATGTCACTTGCTTTTTTTATTTCATTATTTAATGCTCAAAATAAAAAAAGAAAGTGACATCAAGTTGGTCTCTCTTTATTCAACTATCAAGATGATGCACGGTCCAATAAACATAAGAAACTGCATTGTATTTGAATACAGATGACAGAAAAAGTAAACAAAAATTCTCTGTCTTCAAATGTCATACACCACTGTCAGAACGCTGTAGGCTAGTGAAGTATTTAATGTTATCGTTTACTGCTTCCTGTGTATGTGTGTGTGTTTGTTTGTAAAAGACTGCTTTGCGAGAGGACAGAATCTCTGGTGTTGTGTAGTTAACAGATTTCTAACACCCTTGATATAAGTACTTTTTTTTACAGCACATTCCAAAACTCTAATCAAAAGCTTCTGAAAGTCTTATCTGACAGGTATATGGAGGTACAGTTCTGCCCAGACTGAACCCTGTGACTTTCCTCTTTTGAAATTTTAAAGTATTACTCTTGCAGAGTGATACTTTCCCTGGCTGTGACATCGGGATGTGTCTGTCAGACAACATGGTGTCGCGTCCCCAAAGACGGCACTCACCTTTGGCCCTACCGGGAGCGCAACTGTCCTCTCTTGTAGCTCTTGCTCTCTTTTCCAGATCACTCATAGTAGTCCAGTTACTGGAATCTCCATTTGTTTTGAGACTCACAGTATTGTGTGACAAATGGCTGAAGACTCAAATCTTCTCGAATGTTATGCTTTGACTACTGCTGGTACACATTTATTGACGTTGCAGAGGACTGAAGTATCTCCGCCTTCAGCAACGAGCAGTTGTAGGCTAGACTGTTTGCCAGTTGCTATTTTGTAGCTGTCCGGAAGACCTGAATCTTAATCAGCATATCCGTGGACACATTAAGAAGCTCTGCGTAACTTCATAATATGACTGTCGACACGGAACGTGTAATTGAGGTCGTATTTCTGCCCACCTTCCCTTCCCCAACACTCATATTTCAGGCTTATGCTGTATTTATGCTTTGACATATAACACTGTACTGGTTTGGAAATTATTAGTCTTTCTAGCATGTAATGAACCTTCGGGTTCCAGACAATGTGAAGAAATTCTTGACTAGCTAAGAACTGGTTAGCTTCTTAAGAAGGAGTAAGTATGTAATGTGAAATATGTTATTCAATACTCTTTCAAGTCAGTTTTTAAATTTATGTAAGTTATTAAGTTGCGGATGATTTTTAATTAATTTGTACTTAATCTGCTTGTCATAATGTAAACATTACCAGCAATAAATGGATGATAATGAATTACAGAATCATCTTTTGAGTGTGTCTTTTTCTAGCAATCAAACCTGAAGAATGTAGAATCCTTATGAAGGATATTGAATCCTTTAAATGAAAGTAATTGAATGCGAGTAATGACCGACCGTATGAAGATCACTTTTCTTAAGCATCAGATACATCAGTATGGTAGGTAACTTTGTGATATGATAAGTTGCATATTTACCAGAAGGTTTGGTGCGAGTGTGTAGGTTTTCCGGGATTTTACTTTCTCATTTTTTTTCCAGGGTAATCAAATGTGCTGAAAATGAGAGAGAGCGTGCTATGCTGCACTATGCCAGAAAGTAGGATACCAGGAGGCTGACTACACTGTAAGAATGATTCTGTGCTGCATGGTTTGTGCTGCTGCAGTACGATGCAGCTGTGTGCTTAATAACTGAACAGTCTGTTGAGGAAATGTTTGTGGAGTATATGTCACTGGTGTGGGCCAGGTAGCTTAGTCGGTATAGCGACTGACTATGGACTGGACAGTCCAGGATCGAATCCCGGTAGGGACGAGATTTTCCGCCCATCCAGACCGGCCCTGGGGCCCACCCAGCCTCCTGTACAATGGGTACAGTGTCTTTCCCAGGGGTAAAGAGCGGCCAGGGCGTGCTGCTGACCACTCACCCCTCTCTAGTGCTGTGGTCATAGAACAGTAGAGCTATACCTCTACCCACCCTCTGGGCCACACCGGGCCTGTAACAGGATCACTTTACCTTTAGCTTTTAATATGTCACTAGTACAAAATATCCCCCATTGTACGTTTTTACATGTATTTTTGATGAAGTGAGAGCTTGAAATATTTGTGCACCACACAGGGATATTCTGGTTACATAATGGTTCCCATACACAGAGGACCGAAGACAGCGCCACTGAGTACACAGTGCCTGTTCACTGAACATCTGTGTATTAGTCTTTGAAGTTATGAGTCATTTGTACAATTCTGATACAGTGTTTTTAGTAGTAATGTGAAAGGTGAATTTGTGTTACTGACATAATCTTTTATTTTCCTTTCTTTTCTTTCATTCCTTTTTCTTTCTGTCTCTCTTTTTCCTTCCTTTCTTTTCTTTCTTTTTTCTTTCATTCTTTCTTTCTTTCTTCCTTTCGTTCTTT